>OGXZ01000001.1_pt1 | contig 229916 bp, 226 predicted proteins | sample 1576431 | NCBI WGS metagenome assembly OGXZ01 (sample SAMEA3541590, study PRJEB24748) | human gut metagenome | biome: human gut; feature: human-associated habitat; material: faeces | place: China | collected 2012
AATTGACTATGGGTTGTAAGTTTATTTCTGCTGTTTAGTTTTCAAGGATCAGTCTGTGCCGCTTTTTCAGCGGCGAGTGATATCTTATCACTCTTGCATTTTTCTGTCAAGTTCTTTTTTTTGAACATTTTCTTTTCAGAAAGAAGAACTTGTCTGTCAAGTTTTGACAGCGAAAGTTATTTTAACAGAAAGCTTTTCGCTTGTCAAGAACTTTTTTTATTTTTTCTTTGCTGCTTTGTCTATGTTTCAGCAGCGAATAGTATGTTATCACATCGTTTCCGATCTGTCAACAACTATTTTCAATTTTTTTGGAACTTTTTCGCTGTGTTCCGACAGCGAAATATATATTACCATCGACTTCTGGTTCTGTCAACACTTTTTGTGGTTCTTTTATCAGTACATTGTATACTTATTTCAAACATCTTTTTTCTTTTTAATTATTAGGAAAGAACTCATCCTATTTCCTACTTTTCCTGTGGAAAATCTTAATTTTTTCGAAAAACCGTTGACAAATCCTTCCTATGGGCGTATGATGAACCCGAAAAGAATAGTTCCGGTAGGTAAGGCTACTACAGGGATATGGACTGCTGCCGCAAAATGATGGAGACATCATGCGATGGTTTGAACAGGTTACATCGAAACCAAGGTGTAGCATAACGCAGTTTCACCGCCCTGCAGAGCTAAAGCTCGAAACGGTTGCATTTTTTATAAAATGGCATTTGATTTTCCGTACAACCGTTGGAGCTTGTACGGATTTTTTTATGCAAAAAAGAGGTGAGATTATGGACGCAGGTCATCCAGACAATTACAACTCCATCCAGCGGGCAAACCAATCAAACTGTTTTATGGAACAGATGGGCATGACATCTGTATCCATAATCTAGTTTCTTTCTGAAAATATAAGATCGAAAAATTGGCATTGCACCGCTTCACGATTGCCCTCCTATGGGGCTATTTGAAAATTTTGAAAACATAGTTTTCATGCGGTGTTTTTTTTGCGCCCTTTTTTCGGGAAAATTCCCCTGATTTCAGGGTTTTCATAAATCATTCCAATCAAAAAAGCGAGGTGAGAAGCATGGACGTAGAAGGCAGTAACAGCACAAAAACAACAGAACGAAGGCAAACGGATGAACGTCCTCCCGCGGACATGCTTCCGCTCTGACGAAAAGTTCTCTGTTTTTGTCTGTACAATCCAAAATCACAAAAATCTAAGAATATGGAGGTATGGACCTATGAAAAGAACATTGAAAGAAAGAATCCTCAAAACAAAAATCGCAGCAGATATGGTTCGTCGCGATCAGATCAATGACAGACTGAAATTTGCCGCAGAAAATTCCAGAAAAAATGTATTCGCTGCGCTGAATACTTCCCAGGAAGGTCTCACAGACGAACAGGTGGAACAACTGCGGGAACTCCATGGCGACAACAACGTGACCCATGGCAAAAAAGAATCTCTTTTCAAAAGACTTTGCAACGCATTCATCAATCCTTTTACTGCAATCTTATTTGTTCTGGCAATCGTTTCCGCCTGCACAGAAATCATCTGGGCAGCGCCCGGCGAAAAAGATGCCACCACCGTTATCATCATCACTGTTATGGTACTGGTATCCGGTATCCTGCGTTTTGTACAGGAAACACGCAGCGGCAATGCGGCAGCAAAGCTGTCTGCCATGATTCACACAACTGCAGCCGTTACCAGAAAACATCACGGCACACAGGAAATTCCCATGGATGAAATCGTTGTAGGCGACATCGTTACCCTGTCTGCCGGCGACATGATTCCTGCTGATCTGCGTATTGTAACAGCAAAAGACCTGTTCATCAGCCAGTCTGCTCTGACAGGCGAAAGTGAACCTGTAGAAAAACTGCCTCAGAAACAGAAAATCACAGGTGCCATCACAGAAGCATCCAATCTGGCTTTCATGGGCAGCAACGTTATTAGCGGCAGCGCAACCGGCGTTGTTATCGCAACCGGCAACGACACCATGCTGGGTGACATGGCAAAACACCTGTCTGAAAAACCTGCAAAAACTTCTTTTGAAAAAGGCGTAAACTCTGTTTCCTGGGTACTGATTCGCTTCATGCTCATCATGGTACCCATCGTACTGTTCCTGAATGGCTTTGCCAAAGGGGACTGGCTCAATGCAGCCCTCTTTGCCATTTCCATTGCTGTTGGTCTGACACCGGAAATGCTCCCTATGATTGTTACCACCTGTCTGGCAAAAGGCGCTGTTGCCATGAGCCGTCAGAAAGTCATCATCAAAGATCTGAATGCCATCCAGAATCTGGGTTCCATTGATGTTCTGTGCACAGACAAAACCGGCACACTGACAAAAGACAAAGTAGCTCTGGAATACCACCTGAATGTTATGGGCGAAGAAGATGACCGCATCCTGCGTCACGCTTTCCTGAACAGCTACTATCAGACAGGGCTGAAAAACCTCATGGATAAAGCCATCATCGAACGGACTCACGCACTTATCGAAAGAACACCTGCTTTTGCTGTACTGGAAAACAATTATACAAAAGTAGATGAAATTCCCTTCGACTTTGAACGCCGCCGCATGAGCATCGTGGTTGCAGACAAAAAAGGCAAAACACAGATGATCACAAAAGGCGCCATCGAAGAAATGCTGTCTATCTCCACATTCGTAGAATACCATGGTGAAGTGGTAGAACTGACAGACGAAATGAAAAAAATGGTTCTGGCAAAAGTAAATGACCTGAACAACAACGGTATGCGTGTACTGGGCATTTCCCAGAAAACAAATCCCTCCCCTGTTGGCGCATTCTCTGTAGCAGATGAAAACAACATGGTTCTCATTGGATATCTGGCATTCCTGGATCCTCCCAAAGAAACCACTGCTGCCGCAGTGAAAGCACTGCAGGAATACGGTGTAGCCGTAAAAATCCTCACAGGTGACAATGAAAAAGTAACAAAATATATCTGCAAACAGGTAGGTCTGTCCGTAGACCGTATTCTGACAGGCGATCAGCTGGATGATATGACCGATACAGAACTGGCAAAAGCAGCAGAAAACACCACCATTTTTGCAAAACTTTCTCCCCTGCAGAAAGCAAGAGTGGTAACTCTGCTCCGTGAAAACGGTCACAGCGTTGGCTACATGGGTGACGGCATCAATGACGCCGCTGCCATGAAAGCATCCGATGTAGGTATCTCCGTAGATACTGCTGTAGACATCGCAAAAGAATCCGCAAATGTTATTTTGCTGGAAAAAGACCTGATGGTACTGGAACAGGGCATCATCGAAGGCAGAAAAACTTATGCCAACATGATCAAATACATCAAAATGACAGCTTCCTCCAACTTCGGGAATATGTTCTCCGTATTGGCAGCATCTGCATTCCTGCCTTTCCTGCCTATGGCTTCCATCCATCTGATTCTGCTGAACCTGATCTATGACATCTCCTGCACTGCAATTCCTTGGGACAACGTAGACGCAGAATTTTTGAAAGAACCTCGGAAATGGGACGCTTCTTCCGTCAGCAAATTCATGCTGTGGATTGGTCCTACCAGCTCCGTATTTGACATCGTAACTTATCTGGTAATGTACTTCGTAATCTGTCCTGCAGTATGCGGCGGTTCTTTCCATAGCTTGGATCCTGCATCCCAGACAATGTTCATCGCACTGTTCCAGGCAGGCTGGTTTGTAGAATCCATGTGGAGCCAGACTCTGGTTATTCACATGATCCGCACACCCAAACTGCCCTTCCTGCGCAGCCGTGCTTCCGTTCCCGTTGTACTGCTGACATTCACAGGCATTGCCGTACTGACAGCCATTCCTTTCCTGCCCTTCGGCACACACATCGGATTGGCTCCTCTGCCTGCTGTATACTTCACATGGCTGGCAGGCATCATCGTTGCTTATGTAACATTGGCAACCATCATGAAAAAACTGTATATCCGCAAATACGGCGAATTGCTGTAATATACAGAAAAAAAGAACATTTTTCAAATTTTGTATTGACAAATGTCCTCCTGACATGGTATAACTTTTGAAAAGCAGAAACCGCAGAAAGAGTGTAAGTACCTTTTCCGGAAGCTGTTTCCAGAGAGCTGTGGATGGTGAGATCACAGCAGCAGTGGGATGAGGGAATGGGCTCTTGAGGGCAAACCGAAAATAGTAGGTGCGCCGGAGAACTCCCTTCGTTAACAAAGGACGCATATGATCGTATGCATGAGTGGGCAGATTTTCTGCCAATCAGGGTGGCACCGCAGGATTTTACGCCTGTCCCTTTGACAATTATGTCAGGGACAGGCGTTTTTTTATAAAAATCAAAATCAACCAAAGAAAGGAGCATGCACCATGAACACAAAAGAAATCCCTTACAAAATTTATTTAGACGAACAGGAAATGCCAAAACAGTGGTACAATCTGCGGGCAGATATGAAAAACAAACCCGCTCCCCTGCTCAATCCCAGCACACTGAAACCCATGACCGCAGAAGAACTCAGTCAGGTATTCTGCGAAGAACTGGTAAAACAGGAATTGGACAACGATACCCCTTACATTGATATTCCAGAACCCATTTTAAAGTTCTATAAAATGTACCGTCCTGCGCCTCTGGTGCGTGCCTATTGTCTGGAAGAAAAATTGCAGACTCCCGCAAAAATCTACTATAAATTTGAAGGCAACAACACCAGCGGCAGCCATAAACTCAATTCCGCCATTGCACAGGCTTATTACGCAAAGGAACAGGGACTGAAAGGCGTCACAACAGAAACCGGTGCCGGACAATGGGGGACCGCCCTGTCTATGGCATGTGCTTACTTCGGTTTGGACTGTCAGGTTTATATGGTAAAATGCTCCTACGAGCAGAAACCGTTCCGCCGTGAAGTCATGCGTACTTATGGCGCGGTAGTAACACCTTCCCCTTCCATGGAAACAGAAATCGGCAGAAAAATCCTTGCAGAGCATCCGGGTACATCCGGCAGTCTGGGCTGCGCCATTTCTGAAGCCGTAGAAATGGCTGCCAAACAAGATGGCTACCGTTATGTACTGGGCAGCGTCCTCAATCAGGTATTGCTTCATCAGACCATCATCGGTCTGGAAACCAAAGCCGCTCTGGATAAATACGGCGTGAAAGCAGATATGATCATCGGCTGTGCCGGTGGTGGCTCTAATCTGGGCGGTCTGATTTCTCCTTTTATGGGCGAAAAACTCCGCGGCGAACGGGATTATCAGATCATCGCTGTAGAACCCGCTTCCTGCCCTAGCCTCACCAGAGGGAAATTTGCTTATGATTACTGCGACACCGGTATGGTAACACCTCTCCAGAAAATGTATACCCTTGGCAGCAACTTCATTCCTTCTGCCAACCACGCAGGCGGTCTGCGGTATCACGGTATGAGTTCCATCCTTTCTCAGCTTTACCATGATGGGCTTATGGAAGCACGTTCTGTGGAACAGACAGCCGTTTTCGCCGCCGCTACGGAATTCGCTCGGGTGGAAGGCATCTTGCCTGCTCCTGAAAGCGCTCATGCTATTTATGTAGCTATGGAAGAAGCGAAAAAATGCAAAGAAACAGGCGAAGAAAAAACAATCGTCTTTGGACTAACAGGTACTGGATATTTCGACATGTTTGCATACGAAAAATTCAACAATGGCACCATGACAGACTATATCCCCACAGACGAAGATCTGAAACAGGGATTCGATGGCATTCCTCGCTTCCCCGGAAATGAATTTTAATTTTCATTACCTATTCCATAAAAGATAATGAAATTCCAAATACCAACAAGGTCTCTCAGACATTGATTCTGAACAAACCTATAATCATTCAAAAAGAGGATACTCCGTGTTCACCCGAAGTATCCTCTTTTATTGTAGAAATGATTGTTCCATCACGTAAAAGAATCTTGATATGATCCATCGTTCTATCGATTTCGATGTCCTTTATATCTAATGTAGAAATTGTCCCAGCACACATAAAGCGTATATTTTTCGCAATAACATCATGCCAGTCTATTCTTGCCGTTGTTCCTGCGTAATAAGATTTTGGATAACATTTTATTTTAAAGTACCCAACAAAACTAGCTTCTTCTGTCAATAGTTCCTTCTTGATTGATCCATCAATAACAATGGATGTTGCGCATTCTTCCTGATTTGCTGTATAAACCATCGCTTCCAACTCTTTATTGATAGGTACAGGGCGTTGTAATATATAAAATATCGCCAAAATGATACATATTCCTGCAATGATACCCCTTTTGATCTTTTGAACCAACACGATGCCCCTTTCCGAAATCCAAAATCCGCTTCTACTTACTTTCTATCAGTTTTATTTTACCATTTTTCTGCCACTGCTTCCACTTATGCCCTCTAAAAATCCCCTCAACAACTGCCTTCATAAGAAAATATTCCTTATAGGAATTCGGCAAAAAAATAATAGCTGGAATCCTTTGTATCATGAGAATTCCAGCTATTTTTGTTTTTATAAACCAACACCTAAAGATACAATCTCTTTGGAGCTGTATTTTTTATACAAGGACCATCATTTTTCCACAGTCATAGTCACTGTTTTTGTTGCACTATCCCACTGAAGCGCATCTGTGGACATGCCTGTCACAGTGCACCAGTCACGCAGAGACAGAAATGCGCGATCATTTACTGTTTGAGGTGCTGTTACCAGTGTTGTTTCTTCCCCATTGATGGTAACGGTTTTGTCTGTTCCTTCTACAGGAATCACAACAGTGGTATCGTCATAAGTAATGGTTGCAATTTTGTCTTTCTGATTCCAGTCGATCTGCACGCCATCTTTGGAAACATTCAACAGTGCCCGTAAAGGCAACATGGTGTAACCATCTTCGGAAAGATATGCAGGTGCATCCAGTGCGATACGTTCCTCATCATCTTTCACCAGATAAGTTTCCCCAATCTTAATCTGGAAAACATGGGTTTCTGCCGGTGTTTCTTCGGGTTTATCCTCTGGTTCCTCCGGCGTTTCTTCTGGTTCTTCCGGCTGATCTACAACGGTTTTTCTGTAGAATGTAATGGTTTCATAATCCTTATCATATTTTTCGCTGAAATTCAGCCATTCGTCTGTGGGTTTTGCAGGAGAACGGTATGTGACTTTTACCAGTTCGTCTGTATCCATCATATAGAAGTTATCGTCATAAGGGTCGTGAACTTCAACTTTTGCCTTATCATAAATATTCACCACACCATCACTGCCTCTGGCTTCATCCACATACAGCACATGACCTTCGGGATAAACTTCCAGAAAAACATTGTCTTCCAGATTGATGTCACCACGATATACATAAATAACGCTGGAAGAAGCGCTTGTGGTTCTTACCACCAAATCGTCATTACCTCTTACAGTCAAATCCCCCTCTGCGTAAATGGCATGCAGACCATATCCATCCACATTGATTTCACTGTCCCCATCCAGATAGAGAATGCTGTCCTCCGGCAGACAGATGGCACCTTCTCTGCCATTGGTATTGCTTTCATCTGCATTGACATACAATCCATCAATGGTCAAGATTCTGCCGCTTGCATCCCAGTCCCAACCGTCACCGCTGACGTCTGTATCATATGTGCGGAAATCATAGTCTAAAATATCGTTTTCCGCCGCCAGAGCTGTCTGGGGAACCAATCCCATAAGCATTGCCGCCGCAAGCCCTGCACAAAGTACTTTTTTCTGTTTCATGTTCATTCCTCCTTACCATCTCTTTTTTCCATCATACCATATTTTCCCGTTCTTTGCCGTTACGGTTTTTTAACATTTTAGACGCAAAAACCGCCCTTTCGTTCCCAATTTGAAAAAACTTTTGGAAAGCTGGTAATTTTGTCTGTTTTCTTTTATAATAAGAGATTAGGAATGAGATAGAAAGAGAGGACATTTATGAAATATATCAATGAATTGCACGAAGGTGAAAACATCATCGAACATTATCTGTGCAAGAGCAGACAGACTATGAAAAGCCGCAACGGCAAAAATTATCTGTCTTTGAAACTGCAGGATAAAACCGGTATGGTGGACGCCAAAGTCTGGGATCTGAACAACGATATCCAGAGCTTTCAGGAAAACGACTTTATCAAAGTAGATGCTTTTGTCACCACATTCAACAACGAACTGCAGCTGAATGTCAAACGCATCCGCCGCAGCCGCGAAGGGGAATACGATCCTGCGGATTTTGTACCCAGCACCGACAAAAACATTGATGAAATGTACGATCAGCTCATGGGATATATCAAAACCATGAAAAATCCCTATCTGAAAAAACTGCTGGAAGAAATCTTCCTGCGTCATCCTGTCATCAGTAAGGAATTCAAATATCATTCCGCAGCAAAAGCTATGCACCACAGCTTCCGCGGCGGTCTGGTGGAACACACCTTGTCTGTCACACAGCTTTGTGATTTTCTGGCACCTCGTTACAACTATGTAAACCGCGACATCCTTGTGGCATCCGCTATGCTCCATGATGTCGGCAAAGTGCTGGAACTTTCCGACTTTCCTACCAATGACTACACCGACGACGGTCAGCTTCTGGGACATTTGATTCTTGGTTCCGAACTGATTCGGGATGCTGCTGCTAAAATTGATGGTTTTCCCAAACGTCTGGAATCCCTCATGAAGCACTGTATGCTGTCCCATCATGGGGAATACGAATATGGCTCTCCCAAACTGCCTTCTACACCGGAAGCTTTCCTGCTCCACTGTGCAGACAATCTGGATGCCAAAACAAAAATGATTGAAGAAGCCCTTGCGGCAGACAGCACCCAGGGACACTGGGCTGGCTACAACCGCATGCTTCAGCGCAACCTGAGCCGTTCCGACTTCGAATAAGCAGGTGGAACCATGGCAAAGGAAACCCTTTCCGCACATGAACTGAACAAATATACCTACTGCCCTTATCAGTGGTATTATGAAAAAATATATGGCAGAGCAGAACTGCGCCGTATGCGCAAAGAATATCTGGAAGAACTTGGTCTGGAAGATTCCACCACGGCCAATTTTGTACGAGGCGAAGCCTTTCATAGAAAGCTTTACCGCCAGTATCGCCTGCGACGGCTTTTGGGGAAAATTGCCCTTCTTGCTCTGCTGGTACTGATACTTATTTTTTGGGTAATGCAGTATGTCCATGTTTGAAAAAATCACTGCAAACTGGCTTTCTTTTGGCATTCTGTTTTTGCTGATTCTATTGGCAGTGCTTCTGCTTTGGCGGACGCGCCGTCCCCATCTGCAAAAACAACCCCGAAAAGATATTATGCCTGGCTTTACTTTGATTTACGCCGACCAGAAGCAATCCGGCAAAAAAAGTGAAGGCTTTGGAAAACTGCTCTATTCCGCAAAGTACGATCTACAGGGAAAACCAGACTATATTTTCAAAAAAAGACTGGGCAGTGCTATCGTTCCCGTAGAACTGAAAAGCGGTGCCATCAAAGACGCTCCTCTCCCCCATCCAGGAGATTTATTACAGCTGGCAGCCTACTTCCTTCTTTTGGAGGATATTTACGGCAAACGCCCGTCTTACGGTTGGCTGAAATACAGCGATTATATGTTTTATGTGCGAAATACCAGAAACTTGAGAAAAGAAGTGAAACAAACCATGGCAGACATGCGGAAAATGCTGGAGGACGGCGTAGGTACGCCAAACGCCAGCTTTGTCACCTGCCGCCACTGCATCTGCAACGGCACCGTATGTCCCTATGGTCAATATCATAGAAACGGAGGGGAAGTATGAAACTTCCTGTTGAGAAAAATCAGACCTACACCATGTCCATTACAGACATTGGCACCAATGGCGAAGGCATCGGACGCATTGACGGTTATACCGTCTTTGTGGAAGGCGCTCTGCCGGAAGAGGTCATCAAAGTCCTCATCGTCAAAACAAAAAAACATTTCGGTTACGGGAAGCTGTTGGAAATCTTAGAACCTTCCCCCCATCGTGTAACCCCTGCCTGTCCTGTTGCCGCAAAATGTGGCGGCTGTCAGCTGCAGCATCTTTCCTATGAAGGACAGCTTGCTTTCAAAACAAAAAAAGTCAAAGACCATCTGGAACGCATCGGTGGTTTTTCCGGCATTTCCGTAGGCTATGCCAAAGGGATGGAAGAACCTTGGCGTTACCGCAACAAAGCCCAGTTCCCTGTGGGTGGCAAAACCGGCGAACCGGAAATCGGCTTTTATGCCAAACGCAGTCATCGCATCATCGACACACCAGTATGTATGCTGCAAAATGAAGTGAATGACCAGATTGTGAAAATCATTCGAGCATTTCTGGCGGAATATGAAATTCCCCTTTATGATGAAACCATCCATCGTGGTCTGGTGCGTCATATCCTGACTCGTATCGGCAGACGTACAGGCGAAATTATGGTTTGTCTGGTGGTAAACGGCAGAAAACTGCCCCATTGCGATGTATTGGTAGAACGCCTGCGGGAAATCGAAGGCATGACTTCCATCGTATTAAATGTAAATACAGACCAGACCAATGTAATCTTAGGAACAGAAGTCCATGTGCTTTGGGGTAAAGAAACCATTCGCGACTACATCGGAGATGTACAGTTTGAAATTTCTCCCCTGTCCTTCTATCAGGTAAATCCTTTGCAGACACAGGTGCTTTACCAGACGGCTCTGGATTTTGCGGAACTGGAAGGAAACGAAACAGTACTGGATTTGTACTGCGGCATCGGCACTATCTCCCTGTTCTTTGCCCAGAAAGCAAAACATGTTTTCGGCGTTGAAATCGTACCGGAAGCCATTGCTGATGCTAAGAGAAATGCTGCTCTCAATGGCATGAACAACGCAGATTTTGCCGTTGGTGCCGCAGAAGATGTGATTCCCAGACTTTATGAGGAGAAAGGCATCACTGCTGATGTGGTCGTGGTAGACCCTCCTCGGAAAGGCTGTGACAGTGTCCTGCTGGATACCATTGCTGCTATCTCTCCGAAGAAAGTGGTTTATGTATCCTGTGATTCTGCCACATTGGCAAGGGATTTGGCATATCTCTGCCCCAAAGGCTATACCATCGAAAAGGTACAGGTGGTGGATATGTTCCCTCATACGGTGCATGTAGAAACTGTTGTTTTGCTGTCAAAAGTTTCCCATTGAAAATCAAAACCACTAGTAAACTAGTGGTTTGAACAACCCCTAGAAGGGGTATTACGTGCTGATTCCCTAAAAGGGAATATTGAAGATTTGGCATCGCATTACGATTACAGGCAGCCACTAAAAGTGGCTGTCTTTTTTCGCCTTATTCTCCTCTATTACCCGTAAACGGGTCTGTATACTCTTTTAATGAAATCTGATCTACCATATAATCTTCTTCCAACTGATTTTTTATGTACTCTTTTATCACCTTTTCATTTCGCCCTACTGTGTCAACAAAATATCCTCTTGCCCAGAAATTTCTTCTCCCATATTTATATTTTAGATTTGCATGCCAATCAAATATCATCAATGCACTCTTGCTCTTGAGAAACCCTATAAACTGTGCTACACTTAGATATGGTGGTATACTTACTAACATATGGATATGGTCTGGGCAAGCTTGTGCTTCAAGAATCTCAACTTTCTTTTCTTCGCACAATTTTCTAATTATTTGTCCTATATCTGCTCTTAATTCTTTGTATATCACTTTTCTTCTATATTTCGGTGCAAATACGATATGATATTGGCATCTGTATTTAGAATGTGCTGTATTTTTTATTTCATTTTTCATGTCAAAAACCTCCTGATTTGTTTTAGTAATGCGGTCGCCAAACCTTCATTCTAAAATTATAATCAGGAGGTTTTATATACTAAAGTATTTTATTTACCCCTAGTAGAACTAGGGGTTTTGTTAAGCTAAAGCACCCAATCATAAAAAAGCATCAGGATAACCTGATGCTTTTTTTCATGCAATTCCAACTATTTATTCCCAAACCATTTCTAGATGTTCCGCATCCAAAAATCCTACCAATGTTTCACAGCCAAATACGTCTTTCAGTTTTTGTTCCAGTTCGTCCCGTGCTGCCAAAACTTCCGCTTTATTAAAATCTGTAAAACCGTCAATGGGGAAAAATACGTAGGATGTTTCCGGTTCAATTTCCCCGTGTTGGCTCTGGCGCCATGTCCAGCGACGGGTACGAATCTGGCTGCCTGCGGCGTATACCACTTCCCCATCATCCAGAATTTCTTCTTCTGTACCGCCAAAAGGCAGGAAGGTATCTCCCGCATGGGACATCCGCACACTGATGCCTTCTGTTACATCTTTCAGGTCATGGGCAGTGTATATTTCAGAGAAACAGCGTTGCCCAAATCCACCACAGGATTGATATGCGGCATACCTTTCCCTTTGGCAATGCGCGTAAACAATGCCTCGATGGAACACATGTATTTATTAGGGTTGATGCCAAGGGCACGGAATGCTTCCCGATAAGGCAGAATCGCCGCTTCTTCTTTTACTTTTTTGCCTTCAAAACGCTGTGCCGCTGTTTGTATCCCTTCTTCCAGCCAATCATAAATCTGGGGATAATCTTTTGTATTATCAATTCCTTTTGCAACCACTACGCCAAAACAAGCGTTAGGCAACTTTTCAAAAATTTCCTGTTCTACTTTAAAATGCATATTTCATTCCTCCTTTGTATCTTCATGTGACAGGAATGCTGATTTCCGTCACAAATTTTTCCGTATCATTGGTAAGACCATAATCAATCATGGTAATTTCTCTGGAAAATCCATTGACTGTCAGTTTGTGTTCTTCCACGTAATCCATAAGTTTCCTATACTGTTCCGCCGCTTCCATATGACCGCCGCGAAATCGAATGGAAACGCATAACGTTTCCGGCAAAATTTCTGTATTCCCACTGAATGCATCTTCTTCATCCAGCATGAGAAACACCCCGTCATACTGCCCAAAATTTCTGTCAATGAGATGCTCTTTGGAAATGCCCACGCCTACTTTTCCCAGAAAAATCAACGCTTCTGCCTGTTGCTGTTCCAGTTTTTTCAAAGGTTCCTCAATATCCAAAACTTCCTGAATCTTCAAAGAATCCTTCACCCACACAATACGACAGGCTTTTTTCTGCACCAGTTTGACAACATCAAATACAGATTCTTTTGCATCTGCAATCTGGCGCAGACGGTTATCAATTTTTTGCTCAATACATTTCAATCGCTTCTGTTTTTCTATGACTGCTTGCTTTTGCAGCAGCAATTTTTCTTCCATACGTTCCACATCCCGATTTTCCATAAAATCCGAGATTTCCTGCAAAGGCATATCCAAAGCTCGCAGATAACGAATGGTATTGAGCACTTCGAACTGTCTGGTGCTGTAATAGCGATACCCACTTTCCGGGTCAATATATTCCGGCGTCAAAAGTCCAATGGCTTCGTAGTGGCGCAGACTGCTGACGCTGAGATGAAACATCTTTCCTATGGTTCCAATGGAAAACAGCCCTGCTCTATCCATGATGCCACCCTCCTTTTGATATAGGTAATCTTATGATAAACTCTACAATAGATATAGAGTCAAGCATTCTCATGATTTTCTCATTTATCATTCATAAAACGTTTTTGAAAGATTTTTCAAAGCCCATGTATTTTTATCCATACAAAAGGTATTATACCATAATTTTTTTAAATATTGGTATTTTTTCACCAGAAACCGAATGGAAAAACTGCTGTCTTTTCCAGAAAAAAGAAATTCCTTCCAGAAAAATATACATTTTTTGGAAAAAATATTTGGAGAACAGTGACATTGACAGAAAAAATAAATCATCCTATACTTTGATTGGAACTGAATATGTATGCAGGGGAGCTTGAAAACAGGCTGAGAGGAAGGTGTTGCCTTCGACCCTTGAACCTGATTTGGATAATGCCAACGTAGGAAAGGAAAGATACTTATGGGAGATACCGAATGAGGTATTTCCCTTTTTTATTTGTAAAAAAATTGATATTCATCACGGAAGTTCGTTTCAGGTCTTTGCCTGAAACCTTCAAGCGGTATATTGGGGGCACCACCTTATACCGCTATAGAAAACAACGCTGTAACGAAAGGAGAAATGAAACATGAACACAGCATTGACCACTGCAAAAATCATTTGCAATGGAGGCGCCGGAATCCATACATATTTGTCACGGAATTTGCTCTTTATGGACAAACTTTCCGCTGTATGCCGCCGGCACAGCCACCATCCCAAACCAGCAGAAACTTATGATTTTTACGGTCATCCACCAAGATATGTTTTTTAAACAAAACAAGTATCACAAAATCAATTATCTGCTGAAAGGAAGGAACATATTATGAGAAACTACACAACACAAATGGAAGCTGCAAGAAAAGGCATCATCACACCAGAAATGAAGGCTGTAGCCGCAAAGGAATACCGCACTGAAGAAGAAATCAGAGATCTGGTTGCAAAAGGTCAGGTTGTTATCTGTGCCAATAAACTCCATACATGCATCGACCCCAACGGCGTTGGCTCCATGCTGCGGACAAAAATCAATGTAAATCTGGGCGTATCCAGAGATTGTAAAGACTACGACATTGAAATGCAGAAAGTTATGGCTGCCGTGAATATGGGCGCAGAAGCCATTATGGATTTATCTTCCCATGGCAACACACAGCCCTTCCGCAGAAAGCTCACCAGCGAATGTCCTGCTATGATTGGTACCGTTCCTGTGTATGACAGTGTCATCCATTATCAGAGAGATCTGGCTACTCTCACTGCAAAAGATTTTATTGATGTAATCCGCCTCCACGCAGAAGACGGCGTAGACTTCGTTACCCTCCACTGCGGCATCACACGGAAAACCATTGAGCAAATCAAAAAGCATAAAAGAAAAATGAATATCGTTTCCCGTGGCGGTTCTCTTGTTTTCGCTTGGATGAGCATGACTGGCGAAGAAAACCCCTTCTATGAATACTTCGATGAAATTCTGGAAATCTGTCGGGAATATGATGTTACCATTTCCCTTGGGGATGCCTGCCGCCCTGGCTGTTTGGCAGACGGCAGCGACGTATGTCAGATTGAAGAGCTGGTACGTCTGGGCGAATTGACCAAACGTGCTTGGGAAAAAGACGTTCAGGTTATGGTAGAAGGTCCCGGGCATATGCCTATGGACCAGATTGCTGCCAACATGAAAATCCAGCAGACCATCTGCATGGGCGCACCTTTTTATGTACTTGGTCCCATCGTCACAGACATCGCTCCCGGTTATGACCATATTACTGCTGCCATCGGCGGTGCCATCGCAGCCGCTTCCGGCGCAGCATTCCTGTGCTATGTAACCCCCGCGGAACATCTTGCACTGCCAAACGTAGACGACGTAAAACAGGGCATCATTGCTTCCCGTATCGCTGCCCACGCCGCAGATATTGCGAAAAAGGTTCCCCATGCCAGAGATTTGGATGATGCCATGGGTGACGCAAGAAGAACTTTCGACTGGGAAAAACAGTGGGAATGCTCCATTGATCCAGAAACAGCAAAACAAATCCGTAATGACCGTGCACCTGAACACGAAGATTCCTGTTCTATGTGCGGGAAATTCTGTGCTGTCAGAAGCATGAATAAAGCACTGAATGGGGAATATATTGATATTTTGTAAAATATACAAAAACAGCATCGGAAAAGTAACTTCTCCTTAAGAAAACATAACAAATAAAATCTTAATAAAATAAGAAATCCAAAATCCTTTGTCATGATAAGGATTTTGGATTTCTTTGTTTTCTTATGAAGATGCCTCTAAATCTGATGCTGTTTCTTTTTTACACTTCTTTCAGTTCTACCAGACCTTGTTCATACATCCGCTGGAGGGATTTCAAAATCCCCACTTTTGCATGATACCAAGTCAAGCCACCCTGGAAATATACAGAGTAAGGCGCACGCAGAGGGCCATCAGCACTCAATTCGATGGAAGAACCCTGTACGAAAGCACCTGCTGCCATGATAACATCGCAGTTATAACCAGGCATTGCGTAAGGTTCAGGGCGTACATAGCTGTCTACAGGTGCAGCTGCCTGAATCCCTTCACAGAAAGCAATGAGTCTTTCCGGTGTACCCAGTTCCACTGCCTGAATGATGTCATGACGGCTTTCTGTGCTGTTCGGAATGACTTTAAAGCCCAGTTTTTCATAAATATTTGCCGCAAAGATAGCACCTTTCAGGGCACCAGCTGCAACAGTAGGTGCCAGGAAAAATCCCTGATAGAAGGAACGCATAACATCCAGGCTTGCACCTACTTCCTGACCCAGACCAGGAGCAGTCAGACGATAAGCGCAACGGTCAATGCATGCTTTTTTACCGCAAATATATCCGCCGATGGGAGCCAGACCGCCGCCGGCATTTTTAATCAAAGAGCCAACAACCATATCTGCGCCTACATCGGAAGGTTCTCTTGTTTCAACAAATTCGCCGTAGCAGTTGTCTACCATACAGATTACATCAGGTTTTACGCTTTTTACAAAAGCAATCAGTTCGCCGATTCGTTCCACAGAAAGTGTTGGACGCATTTTATAGCCTTTGGAACGCTGGATGGTCACCAGTTTTGTTTTTTCGTTGATGGCTTTGCGGATATTTTCGTAGTCAAAAGAGCCATCTTCCAGCAAATCTACTTCTCTGTAGGAAACGCCAAATTCTGCCAGAGAACAAGGGGATTCCCGCAGACCAATGACTTCTTCCAATGTGTCATAAGGTCTTCCTACAGGAGAAAGCAGTTCATCTCCGGGCAGCAGGTTTGCAGAAAGGGCAATTGCCAGAGCATGGGTACCGCATGTGATCTGTGGACGAACCAACGCTGCTTCTGTATGGAATGCGGCAGCATACACTTCTTCCAGCACTTCACGACCCTGATCATTATAGCCATAGCCAGTGGAACCAGCAAAGCATTCTGCACTGACACGATGTTTCTGCATAGCTGCCAGTACCTTTGCCTGATTGTATTCCGCTACGACGTCAATGGCTTCAAAGCGTTCTTTCAAGTCTTTCAAAACCTTTTCACCAAAGGCTTCTACTTCTGGGGAAATCCCCAGCATACCATAAATCTGTTCCATTTTTATTTACTCCTTTATACTTCTCGTTACATTCATCAATTCCACCCGTCCACTACGGTCGGGAGATAATATCAAATCTGCTGTGCCCCTTTCTCCTGTCTGAGGCAGTACAACGGGAATCTTTTCCAATTTTTCGCCCTTCAGCAACCGTTTCACTTTGGGCGCATCCAGCAGGATGCCATAAGGCTCTGTACTGTCTTTCCACAAAGAAAACTTACAGCCGTTTTTCCATTCTGTGCAATAATAGGAACGGCTGTTTTCCAAAATCTTACCTTTCCCGCAAAGAGGACATTTTCCAAGTCCCTGTACACGGCTTCTTTTTCCTCTGGGACGTTCCGCTTCAAAAACAACATCCTTTTTATGCTGCGCCGCGTCGTCTACCAAAAACCGCACATACCGCCGAATGCTTTCCAGAAAGCGTTCTTCTGTCATTTTTCCTTTTGCAATGGAAGAAAGCCCTTTTTCCCATTTTCCTGTAGTCTGGGGAGAACGCAGTTCTTCCGGTACAACGGCAATGAGTTTCTGTCCTTTTTCCGTGGGAACCAATGTCTTTCCTTTTCGCATGATATATCCCACAGAAAGGAGCCGTTCAATGATGGCAGCTCTTGTGGCAGGAGTACCCAAACCACTGTCCTTCATCTGTTCTTTCAGTTCTTCATCCTCCACAAAACGTCCAGCGTTTTCCATGGCGGACAACAACGTACTTTCTGTATAGGGTGGTGGCGCTTTGGTTTTCTTATCCAGCACTTTTGTGCGCTTTGCAACAACAGGCTGCTGTTCTGTCAACGACGGCAACTGCTGTTCTTCTTCTTTTTCTGTCTTGTTTTTGCGTGTTTCCGGCAGCAATACTTTTTCCACAGCTTGCCATCCCTCCTGCAAAACGGTCTTACCTTTCGATAAAAAGGTATCTAGCCCCACTTTGGTATAAACCTTTGTGGATTCGTATACATAAGCTGGATAGAAAACCGCTAGAAATCTGGCAGCCACCAGGGAAAACACCTTGTTTTCTTCCGGTGTCAGATGATCTGTCCGCAGACGGGTATCCGTCGGGATGATGGCATGATGGTCTGTGACTTTGCTGTTGTCGATGATACGTTTTGACAATGGCAATTTTTCCTTTGCCAGAACTTCTGCCGCATAGGGAGAAAATTCCTGCACATCTTTCAAACGACCTAAGGTCTGTTTGATTTTCCCCACCATATCATCGCTGAGATAACGGCTGTCTGTACGGGGATAGGTGATCATTTTTCGCTTTTCGTATAAGGACTGGGCAATATCCAGTGTCTTTTTTGCGGAAAATCCGAATTTCCGGTTGCATTCCCGCTGCAGCTCTGTCAAATCATACAGAAGCGGCGGCAATTGGCGTTTTTCCTCTTTGACGATTTGAGAAACAATTCCGCGTTGTCCCTTCACTCTTGCCGCAATCTGTTCTGCTTTTTCCCGCAGATCCAGACGGGTATTTTCTTTTTCGTCAATCCAAAAACCGGTATACTGTTCAAAATCCGCCTGCACCTCAAAATAATCCTGCGGCACAAAGGCATCAATTTCTTTTTGTTTTTCTACAATCAGCGCCAGTGTTGGCGTCTGCACTCTTCCGATACTGAGCAATGCTCCATACCGAATGGTGTAAGCGCGGGAAGCATTCATTCCTACCAGCCAGTCCGCTTCTGCGCGGCATCTGGCAGAATGATACAGCAGATCATAATGACTGCCGTCCTGCAAATGAGCAAATCCCTCCCGGATGGCTGTTTCCGTCATGCTGGAAATCCATAGCCTCCGAAAAGGTTTCCGGCATTGGGTGATTTCATATATATACCGAAATATCAACTCTCCTTCCCGCCCACTATCCGTGGCGCAGATGATTTCGTCAATTTCCCGGCTGTGCATGAGTTTATGCAGCACCTTCAATTGACTGCGTGTTTTTTTGATGGCTTCCAGTTTCATAGAATCAGGAAGAATGGGAAGTGTTTCAAAATTCCATTTTTTATACTTCACGTCGTAAGCTTCTGGCTCCGCTAAGGTTACCAGATGCCCAATTGCCCAAGAAACCACATAGTTTTCCCCAGTAAGATATCCTTCATTTTTTCCAGACACCCCAAGGGTTTTGGCAATATCCCTTGCCACAGAAGGTTTTTCGGCAATGACCAGCGTTTTTCCCATGTTCTTCCTCCTTTCTGCCACATTATTTCAGTATAGCATTCTGTATACGAAAAATCAAACAAAATCCACGGTTTTCCCCTTTTTTCAGTACTTGCGCCCTTTTCGTTGACAAACAAGGCGCCTTTGCCTTACAATGGAGAAACACTAAGAAAACAAGTATGGAGGATTATTATGAGACCATATCAGATTATATCAGACAGTTCCTGCGATATTCCCGCAGACTTGTTGCCCAAATTAAACATTGGCATTGTGCCTTACTACGCAACTTTTGACACCATCAACTATCATAAAGAACTGCTGGATCTGACACCGGAAGAATTTTATGACAAAGTAAAGGAAGCAAAGGTTTTCCCCAAAACCTCCCTGCCTCCCATTCAGGATTATATTGATGTATTTGAACCTTATCTGAAAGAAGGCAAAGACATTGTCTGCATGTGTCTGACCGCGAAATTCAGCGGTTCTTTCCAGAGTGCCAACAACGCAAAGCAGATTCTGCTGGAAACCTATCCTGACAGCCGCATTGAAGTGGTAGACACCATCAGCGTTACCGGTACACAGGGTATGCTGGTTTATGAAGCCTGCCGCATGCGTGACGCTGGATATGATCTGGATAAGCTGCTGGAAACACTGGAAATTCAGAAACAGACCACAAAAATCAACTTCACCGTTGATTCTCTGGACTTCCTGCAGCATGGCGGACGTGTAGGCAAAGCTGCGGCTTTTGCCGGTGCCATTTTGAACATCAAACCCATCATCGTTATGAAAGAAGGCGAACTGTTCCCAGAAAGCAAAGTTCGCGGGCACAAAAAAGCACTGAAAACCATCTTTGATATGACCGTAAAAGAAATTGGTGACCAGAAGGATAAATATACCCTTTGCGTCATCCGTGCCGAAAAAGAACGTCAGGCTGTGGCGGAGGATCTTATTGCACAGCTGAAAGCAGAAGGATTTTATGTTATGGACACCCCCTGGCCCGTTGGTATCACCATCGGTACCCATTGCGGTCCAACAGCTGTAGGGATTTGTTATATCAAGCAATACGAAAAGCTGTAATTTCTGCAACCAAACAAAACACCATGGATTCTCAAAAGAATTCATGGTGTTTTTTATTGCGAAATAGAGTTTATGCAAAATCTTGTGAAAAATTACGACAGAAGCAACAGATTCCTCTATCTATACAAATATTCCAAATTCCTCAATGCTGAGCCACCGGCTCATCCGCTGTTTCAGTCAAATCATTTTCCGGGTGCAGTTCCGCTGGAATGGCGCTGATTGCCATCTGTTCCTCCTTCGATAACTGATTATACCATCCCAACCATTCCAACGTTTCCTCCGAAAGATTTGAAGCATCAATCATTTCTTCGCCGAATCTGACTTGACTGCCATCCCCTGTTCTATGTTCAAATATCACCCATTTCCCATCCATACAAATTTCTATGGTATCTTCGGCTCCATATTGATAATCAAAACTTGCTCCAAAATTAGACTGATTATTTTCTGTTGGAATTTCTGTAATATCCACTGCTTTGGTGATCTTTCCATCAGGTGTTCCACATCGTCTGGTTTCGGTATTTTCCTTTCCCGTATCAAAATAAAGTTTGTCATCCACCATTACCATAGGTCTTCTTGCCCATTTTTCATTTTCTTGGTCTGAATTTTCACTGCTTTCAACAACATCAGCCTCACCAGAAATCATATTCTCCTTACTTTTGCCACAGGCTGCGGTCAACACCATCATAAGTACCATTCCAAATACCATCATTCTTTTCATAAGCCATCCCTCCGTTCTGATCTATTTACTTATTTAGATGGATGTGACACTCTTAAAGTTCCCTTTTTACAATCAAATTATTGTCATAATGAAAATTTATGGCAATTTTATAAGAATCATCGGAAATATATCTATGAAAGATCAGAAATCGCAGACTTTAGCATCAACAGTGCAGACTATAAACGTAAAAAAACAGGCGGCTTTCTCAAGCCGCCTATTTTACTTCATTTTTTCTTATTTATCTCTCAGCTGTGCGCCCAGTTCTTTTGCCAGACCATCCAGAATTGCCTGCATGCTGTCAGCAACGTCAGCATCAGCCAATGTACGTTCTGCGCTACGGAAAGAAATGGAGTAAGCTACAGATTTGTAACCTTTTTCAATCTGTTCACCCTGATATACGTCAAACAGTTTGACTTCTTCCAGATATTCGCCGCCGTTTTTGCGGATTTCATCTGCAATCTGTTTTACTGTTACGTCTTCTTTCACCAGCATTGCAATATCTCTGGTGATTGCAGGATATTTGGGCAGAGGTTTATAAACATTTACCATGTTGGAAGCTTTGATCAGTTCTTCCATATTCAGCACTGCCAGATATACTTTTGTGCCAATGTTGTAGTTCTTTGCAACAGTGGGATGCAGTTCACCAACATAACCAACATTTACACCATCAATGACTACAGCAGCAGTTCTGCCGGGATGCATCCAAGGCAGTTCTGTTTCTACAGTATATTCTGCTCTGTCGCCGATACCCAGTACAACCATCAGATGTTCTACAACACCTTTGATGTCATAGAAATCCATTTTACCGTACATACCAACTGTCAGTGTAGGGATTTCGTCAGGCAGTTCTGTTACAGGAACAGCTTTGGGCAGATATACTCTTGCAACTTCGAAGATACCAGCGCTTTCATTTCTTCTGTTGTAGTTTGTAGACAGAGAGTTCAGGATACCGTTAATGGAAACAGTACGCATTACGCTGAAGTCTTCACCCAGAGGGTTGGAGATAGTAACTGTCTGACGCAGTTTGCTGTCTGCAGGAATCAGCAGTTTATCGAATACCTTAGGGCTTTCGAAGCTGTATGTCATACCTTCACACAGACCTTCTGCAACCATAGTTTCTTTTACCAGTGTTGTGATATTCTGTGCATAAGTCTTTTTGCCTACGGTAGGTGTACCGGAAGCCAGTGTGGGTTCGATCTTGTCATAGCCATAGAAACGTGCTACTTCTTCTGCCAGGTCAGCCTGTGCTTCCAGGTCAGGGCGGAATGTAGGAACAGTTACTTTATGGTTTACAGGGTCTACTTTCAGTTCGATACGTTCGAAAATCTGCTGCATTTCTTCTTCGGAAATGTCTGTGCCCAGGAATTTGTTGATCCATTCAGGAGAGTAAGACAGTTCCCATGTTTCTCTCTTATTGGGATAGCAGTCTACAACGCCGGGAACAACTTCGCCGCAGCCCAGCATTTCAACCAGCTGTGCAGCTCTGTTAACAGCATCCATAGCCAGGTTGGGATCCAGACCTTTTTCGAATTTGCTGGAAGCGTCTGTACGCAAACCAACTTTCTTTGCTGTGATACGAATGTTAGGACCATCGAAAACAGCGGATTCGAACAGAACAGCTTCTGCGTTTTCACTGATCTTGGAGTTTTCACCACCCATTACACCTGCGATTGCAACTGCTTTTTCAGGGTCGGAGATTACCAGCATGGAAGGATCCAGCTGACGTTCTACGCCGTCCAGTGTTGTGATTTTTTCGCCTTCGTTTGCGTTTCTTACGATAATATGTCTGTCTTTGATGGTGTCAACGTCGAAAGCGTGCATAGGCTGACCCATTTCCAACATTACATAGTTGGTGATATCTACGATGTTGTTGATAGGACGAACCCCTGCGGCACGCAGTCTTTTACGCATCCAACGAGGAGAAGGAGCGATTTTTACATTTTTGATCGCTCTTGCCACATAACGAGGGCACAGTGTAGGATTTTTGATTTCTACAGAAATCAGATCTGCTGTTTTGCCTTCGCCTTCTTCTTTTACTGTAATTTCAGGAGGGCAATAAGGGATTTTGTATGTTGCAGCCGCTTCTCTGGCAATACCCAGAATGCTGAAGCAGTCAGGACGGTTGGAAGTGATTTCGTATTCTACAACATCATCTTTCAGATCCAGAACATCTGCAACATCTTTGCCCAGTTCTACAGGTTCAGGGAAAATATAAATGCCGTATTCAGGCGCTTCGGGGAAGTCATGTCTATCGAAGCCCAGTTCTTCAATGGAGCAAAGCATACCTTCGGAAGCAATGCCTCTCAGGTCGCCTGTATGAATTTCTTTGCCGCCTGCGATAACGGAATTATCCAGTGCAACAGGAACATAGTCCCCAACTCTTACGTTAGGTGCGCCGGTAACGATTGTCAGATCTTTGCCAGTGCCCACATCGATGGTGCAAACCACCAGTTTGTCTGCGTGGGGGTGTTTTTCAATGGCTTTGATATGACCTGTGACAATGTTTTTCAGTTCTCCTGCCATAGAAGTAGCACCTTCTACTTTAGAACCGCTCATTGTCATATCTTCCATAAAATCTTTCAACGGTGCTGTCACCGCTGCATATTCTTTTAACCATGACATAGGTACATCCATGTTACTGATTCTCCTTTCAAATGCAAATACTCAAAAATCTATTAGAACTGTTTCAGGAATTTCATATCGTTTTCGAACAGCAGACGCAGGTCTGTGATGCCGTAACGCTGCATTGCAACACGTTCCAGACCCATACCAAATGCGAAACCGCTGTATTCGTCGGGATCGATGCCGCTCATTTTCAGAACTTTGGGATGTACCATACCGCAGCCCAACAGTTCGATATAGCCTTCGCCTTTACATACACGGCAGCCTTCACCGCCACATGCGAAGCAAGTAACGTCCATTTCTGCACTGGGTTCTGTGAAAGGGAAATGGTGAGGACGGAAACGAACTTTTGTATCTTCCCCGAACAATTCTTTCGCAAATACAACCAGCGCGCCTTTCAGGTCACCCATGGTGATATTCTTATCTACAACCAGACCTTCCAGCTGATGGAATACAGGAGAATGGGTTGCGTCTACTTCGTCGGAACGGTAAACAGCACCGGGGCATACCATACGGATAGGCAGTTTGCCTTTTTCCATAGTACGAACCTGCATAGGAGATGTCTGGGTACGCAGCAGGATATCGCCGCCGATGTAGAAAGTATCCTGTTCATCTCTTGCGGGATGGTTCTTAGGAATGTTCAGCGCTTCGAAGTTGTAGTAATCTTTTTCTACTTCAGGACCTTCTGCTACTTCGTAGCCCATACCCATGAAGATACTGCAGATTTCATCTGTAACGATGCTCATAGGATGTTTATGACCTTCTGCTCTTGCTCTGCCGGGCATGGTAACGTCGATTTTTTCTTTTTCCAGACGATGTGCCATTTCTGCCGCTGCCAGACGTACTTTTGCTTCATCCAGCATTTTTTCCAGATTCTGACGAACATCGTTTGCCATCTGACCGATGATGGGACGTTCTTCTGCACTGAGTTTGCCCATTTCTTTCAAAATGGCTGTCAGTTCACCTTTTTTGCCAAGGTATTTTACTTTCAGATCATCAATGTCTTTCATTTCTTTTGCTTCCTGGAAAGCAGCCATGGCTTTTTCCTGAATGGCTTTTAATTTTTCCTTCATTGTCCTTTTCTCTCCTTTTTTCTATCTGATATTGATTGACGTTTCACTGCAAAAAAAATAGCCTTCAATCCCAATAGGGACGAAGACTTCCGTGGTACCACCCAAATTCCTGCTAACACAGGCACTCTGATGCGTAACGTGCATGAAACGGATTTCCCTACGCTTGCCTATGGGCACTTCAGGAAATCGGCTCCGGTGGGAACTTCCGCAAACTCTCCAGACCAAAAACGCTTTCAGCCGATGACGTTTTCTCTCTGCGGCGGCGCATCTGCGTACTTTTCACCTTCATAGCCTTTCGACTATTTACAATGACCACATTATAACATACTGTAACAGAAAGTCAAGGGGGAACGCGGTTAGAAATTTTGATTACCATGCAAAAAAATACATGATTCTTTTATATTTTTATGACTTTATCACAATTTGCTCCAGCCCCCTGGATTTCGCCTTGCTTTTTGTATGCAAAACTGGTATAGTTATTGTCTGCGGTTTTTTTCCGCCATGCGCTTTAATCGGGAAGTTTTATCATTGCCAAAGCGCTGAAATATAAGTTTTGAGTCGAAAGAAAACATCTTTCAACGGGTTCTGTGGGTTTTCTTCGGCTTTGCAAAGAAAAAAAGAAAGGAAAATCACATGGAACATTTAAGATTTGAAGACATGCAGTTATCCAAAGAAATTTACCAGGCTGTACTGGATATGGGTTTTGAAGAAGCAACTCCCATCCAGTCCCAGGCAATCCCTCTGGTAAAAGCAGGCAAAGACATCATCGGTCAGTCTCAGACAGGTACAGGCAAAACGGCCGCATTCGGCATTCCCTGTCTGGAACGTATCGACCCCGATGACCGCCGCCTGCAAGCATTAATCCTCTGCCCTACCAGAGAACTGGCGATTCAGGTCAGCGAGGAATTCCGGAAACTGCTGAAATACAAAGACAACATCCGCGTTGTGCCTATTTACGGCGGCCAGCCTATTGACCGTCAGATCCTGGCACTGAAAAAAGGTGCGCAGGTTGTCATTGGTACACCCGGCCGTGTTATGGACCACATGCGCCGCCGTACACTGAAAATGGAAACCGTACAGATGATGATTCTGGACGAAGCGGACGAAATGCTGGACATGGGCTTCCGGGAGGACATCGAAACCATTCTGGTGAAAATCCCCGAAGACCATCAGACACTGCTGTTCTCCGCTACCCTTTCTCCTGAAATTCTGGACATCACCAGACGTTTCCAGAGAGACCCTGAATATGTCAAAATCGTTCGGAAAGAACTGACTGTTCCCAACATCGAACAGTATTACTTTGACGTAAAAGAAAAAACTAAACTGGAAGCGCTGACTCGTATCATCGACGTATACATGCCTAATCTGGCTATGGTATTCTGTAACACCAAAAAACGCGTAGACGATCTGGTGGAACTGCTCCAAGGTCGCGGCTATTTTGCGGAAGGTCTTCATGGTGACCTGAAACAGGCACAGCGTGACAAAGTTATGCAGAAATTCCGCAACGGCACCATCGAAATTCTCGTTGCTACAGACGTAGCGGCAAGAGGTATCGACGTAGACGATATTGACATCGTATTCAACTACGACGTTCCCCAGGATGAAGAATACTATGTACACCGTATCGGCAGAACTGGTCGTGCTGGCAGAAGCGGCAAAGCCTTCACATTCTGCGTAGGCAAAGAAATCTACAAACTGCGTGATATCATGCGCTACACCAAAACGAAGATCATCCAGCAGAAACTGCCTACCCTCAGCGATGTAGAAGAAATGAAAACAAATATCTTCCTGGAAAAAATCAAAGAAACCATTCAGGAAGGTCATCTGGTAAAATATATCAATCTGGTTGAACGCCTTATGGAAGACGATTATGCAGCTATGGACATTGCCGCTGCCCTGCTGAAACACAATCTGGCAGATGTACGCACCGACGATATGGACATCATGGACGACATCAACTTCAACGGTACAGAAATGTACGGCGGTGAAGGCGAAAAAATGGTACGTCTGTTCATCAGTGCTGGTAAGAAAAACAAAATCCGTGCCAAAGATATTGTTGGTGCCATTGCCAACGAAGCAGGCGTTCCTGGCAAAGCACTGGGTGCCATTGACCTGTTCGACGACTACACCTTTGTGGATGTACCCAAGGAATATGTAAAAGACGTTCTTTATGGCATGAAAAACTGCAAGATCAAAAACAAACGGGTACACATCGAAATTGCCAAGAAAGAAAAAGGCAAAAAGAGATAAAAACACAAAAGCATCTATCTCAAATTGGGGGCTTCTTTATAAGAAAATAGAAAAAGCTAAAATCCTTATTCATACAAAGGATTTTAGCTTTCTTATTTTTCTGAGATTTTATCAGGTATATTTTCTTCTGAAGATAGCCGCTGCAATTCCACTTAAAAATCAATAAAACAGAAAACAATGTTTTTTAAGCGGAAGTTGCTTTGGATAGATGCTTTTTCATTTCAAAGAAATTCATCATTTTTATTTTTTAGCTAAAAAACGCGACGCCGCATAAGCAATGACCGTCAATACAACCGCTATCAGAATATGGAGCATGATACTAATGCCAAAAAACATATTACGATGCTCTGCATCGCTAAGAATGGACGGCATTGCCAAAAGGCTGATTACAACAGATATGACTACGGAAATCAAGGGCGCCATCCAGAGATATTTTCTTTTCCAAAAGAAAAAGAATACTACAGATACAATGGGAATGATATAAAATACAGAGATATTCCACCAGTTCATAAACATCCCCCTTTCTTCTTTCCTGTTCTTCTTTATTTCATCATATCTGAAAAACATATACAAAGCAATCTTCTCGCACCTTGTCTCACGCTTTTCCGCAACAAAAAAGCTGAAATCTTTGCAATATAAAAGATTCCAGCTTTCTTATTCTTCCAAGATTTTATTCTGTTTCCTGCAATTTTTCCTGCAGTCTTTCTACAAACTGCCGTTCTTTTGCGGTCAGTTCTGCTGTTTCCAGCAAATCCGGACGTTTTTTCACGGTACGGATAAGAGATTGTTCTCTGCGCCATTTAGCAATATTGGCATGATGTCCGCTCAGAAGGATTTCCGGCACTTCTTTCCCATGAAATACGGGAGGACGGGTGTACTGAGGATATTCCAGCAGTCCATCGGAAAAGCTTTCATCGGCGAAAGAATCCTCTTTGCCCAACACGCCGGGCACCAGACGGGATACGGCATCAATGATAGTGATTGCCGCCAATTCTCCCCCTGTCAGAACGAAATCTCCCAGAGAAATTTCGTCTGTGACGATTTCCTCAATAATTCTTTCGTCAATGCCTTCATAATGCCCGCAGAGGAACACCAGATTTTCTTCCTTAGACAGTTCTTCCGCAATGCGCTGGGTAAAAGGTCTGCCCTGGGGTGTCATATATACCACCCTTGCGCCCTTTGCCTTTTCCGCAATGCTCTGATAAGCGTCATAAATGGGCTGTGCCTGCATGACCATACCTGCGCCGCCGCCATAGGGATAATCGTCCACATGTTTCTGTTTATTCAGTGTATAATCCCGAATGTTAATGGCTTCCACAGAGATATGCCCTTCTTTCTGAGCACGTCCCATAATGCTGTGGGAAAGGGTCTGCTGGATCATTTCAGGAAACAGTGTCAGTACAAAAAACTGTTTCATTTATCTCAATCCTTCCAGCAGTTTTACAGTCATAACGCCGTTTTCCAAATCCACGTTTTTAATGCAGTCTTTGATGGCAGGCAGCAGCAGTTCTTTGCCTTTGCCGTCTTTTTTCACCACATACACGTCATTGGAACCAGTGGGGAAAATTTCTGTAATCTCGCCCAATTCTTCCCCTTCTTCTGTTACCACTTTCAGACCATAGAGGTCACGATTGTAGTATTCATCCTCGCCCAAAGGGATTGCCATGGCATCGGGAATAAGAATACGACCATTTTTATACAGTTCTGCCACGTTAATGTCAGTGATTTCTTTCACAGTCAGCAGTACAAACTGTTTATGGAATGCCACTTTCTGGATATGGAAAGTTTCCCGTTTGCCTCGAATCTCCACAATAATTTCTTTCAGGCGTTCAAAACGAGAAGGGTCTTCCGTAGTGGGAAATACGCGCATGGTTCCCCGGATGCCGTGGGTTCCTGTGATTTTTCCGATTTCAAAATATTGTTCCATGGTTTTTGCACCTCATTTTTTCCGTATAAACAAAATCAGCAGGATGCGCCTGCACCCTGCCGTATACAGCGGTTTCCCTTACTGTACGATTTCTACGATAATCTTTTTATCCTCGTGGATGGCCGCCGCTTTTACCACAGTACGGATTGCTTTTGCAATTCTGCCCTGCTTGCCGATGACCTTACCCATATCTTCAGGGGCAACTTTCAGTTCCAAAATCCAAGCGCGTTCGCCTTCTTTTTCGGAAACCTGCACCTGTTCGGGATGTTCCACCAGATTTTTTGCGATTACTTCCAGTAATTCTTTCATTGCATTGGCCTCCCGTTACGAATTATTCGCCGATAACGCCAGCTTTTTTCAGCAGAGCTTTAGCTGTTTCGGAAGGCTGTGCGCCTGTTGCCAGCCATTTGTTAGCTGCTTCTGCGTCAACTTTCAGAACAACGGGTTCCTTTGTAGGATCGTAGTAACCGATTTCGTCGATGGATTTACCGTTTCTGGATGTTCTGGAATCTGCTACAACGATTCTATAGAAAGGAGCTTTCTTTGCACCCAGTCTTTTCAGTCTGATTCTTACTGCCATTTCATTTCACCTCCTGCAAGTGTTCATAAAAAGTTTATCGGAAAAAAGGAAGCTTGCCCTTTTTGCCTTTTTGCATGTTGTTCATCTGCTTCATCATTTTCTTCATTTCTTCAAACTGTTTCAGCAGACGATTGACTTCGGCGATGCTTCTGCCGGAGCCGTTGGCGATACGCTTTTTCCGTGGTCCATTGAGAATGGAAGGATTCAGCCGTTCCTCTCTTGTCATGGACTGGATGATGGCTTCTGTTTTCGCCATTTCTTTGGACGGGTCAACACCGTTTAAGGCTTCGTCCAGATTAAATTTATTCATACCCGGAATCATGCCCATCAGATCTTTCAGCGGACCCATTTTCTTGATCTGCTGCATCTGAGAAAGGAAATCCTCCAGTGTGAATTCATTGGAAAGCATTTTTTTCTGCATTTCCTTGGCTTCCTGCTCGTCGATGTTCTGCTGTACTTTATCAATCAGTGTCAGCACATCGCCCATGCCCAGAATTCTGGAAGCCATTCGGTCGGGATAGAAGGGCTCCAAGTCCTCCATCTTTTCCCCCATACCGATATACTTGATGGGCTTGTTGGTTACGCTTCTGACAGAAAGTGCCGCACCGCCTCTGGCGTCGCCGTCCAGCTTTGTCATGATGATACCATCAATGCCCAGCTGGCTGTCAAAGCTTTCCGCTACGGTTACCGCATCCTGACCGGTCATGGCGTCAACCACCAGAAGGATTTCCTGAGGTTTTACCACTTCCTTGATGTCCTGCAATTCCTGCATCAGTTCTTCATTGATATGCAGTCGACCTGCCGTATCGATGAGGATGACATCGTTGCGGTTTTCCGCTGCGTATTCCAACGCTTTCTTGGAAATTTCCACGGGACTCAATTTGTCCCCCATTTCAAATACGGGAATGTTGTAGTTTTTCCCAACTACCTGCAGCTGTTTGATCGCCGCCGGACGATACACGTCACAGGCTACCAGCAGAGGATTTCTACCCTGCTTCCGCAGCTGTCCCGCCAGCTTCCCGCTGCTGGTGGTTTTACCGGCACCCTGCAGGCCTACCATCATATAAACGGTGGGAGGACGCTTCGCAAAAGTCAGCTGACTTTGTGTGGTGCCCATGAGAGCGATAAGCTCTTCATTTACAATCTTAATCACCTGCTGTCCCGGATTCAGACCTTCCAGCACCTCTGTGCCAACAGCCCGTTCCGTAACAGTCTTGATGAAGTTTTTAACGATTTTAAAGTTTACGTCTGCCTCCAGAAGCGCAATCTTTACTTCCCGCATGGCGGTTTTTACATCTGCTTCTGTCAGCTTGCCTTTGCCCCGCAGCTGCTTGAACACATCCTGCAGCTTATTGGAAAGGTTTTCAAATGCCATAGACCGCCCTCCTCTCAGGATAATATTGCTTCGGCAATCTGTTTCATTTTTTCCAGTTGGCGGATTCTTTTTTCTGAAAGACCGTCGGTTTCCATCTCCTGTAAAATATCCAGCATTTCCCGTACAGATTTTTTCTGTGCTTGGAATCTGGCTACCAGCCCCAGCTTCTGTTCATAATCCATGAGGATTTTTTCCGTCCGCTTCAGCTGATCCCGCACCGCCTGACGGCTGATGGACAATTCCTCTCCGATTTCCGAAAGAGAAAGATCATCCTGATAGTGCAGATCGAATACCTGTTTTTGTTTCTCTGTCAAAAGCTCGCCGTAAAAATCATAGAGCAGTGTCAGATGTAAGATTTCATCCATGGTCTTTTCCTCCTGTAAAGTAAAATCACTTTACAACCACCTGTGTTATTGTATCCGAAAAGGGGGCGGCTGTCAAGTATTTTTCCTTTACAGAACGTATTTTTTTCAAAACCGTCAGACTGCCTGAAAAATCAATGATTTTCCCAATTTTTTTATTCTGGTTCCCCAACCATTTCATCCAAAAAAGCTGCTGCATCCTCTGTTTCAGCTTCCCCTTGGACGATGGCGAAGTCCATGAACATATCTCCGCCGTTTTTGCCTGCCACAGCCTTACAGGTATATTCTTTTTCCTTCTCTGTCAGCATGGTTGTCACCACTGTGGATTCTCCCGGCAGAATCACTTCTCTTGCCACTTCCTTCTTCCCACAGGAAATGGTCACCACCAGTTCTGTATATACATCACTTGGTTCCCGCTCATTTGTCACATAAAAATGCAGGGCTTCCCCTTCTGTGTTATCCAAAGGATATGTTCTCTCAAACCCGCCGTCGCTGGTTTCCCGTCCAGCATTCAGCATCGTATTGCCCATAGCTTCCTGGGCAACCACTTCTGCCTGCTTTTCTCCGCCGCAGCCTGCCAGTGCAAAAGTCATAACTAACGCCGCCAGTATTCCTCGTTTTTTCATAACTTTTCCTCCTTATAAAAGTTCATATTCTTCCTCCGCTTCTGCCTGACTGGCAAAAATACGGATTGCTTCCACTTCGTTTACCTCTGCCTGCAAATCTGTTTTCAGCGGTTCCAGACCGAAAACCATGCCCATTTTGGCTCTTTCTTCTTTTGTTTCCTCCGAAAAATCACATTTCTTTCCTGTTGCTTTTTCCACCCATTCCGGCGCAAAAATCACCAGCCGGACAAATTCCCGGAAATTTTTCGCCAGATACCAGCATGTGTTTTCTGCTGACACATAATAGATTGGGCTGTTTTCCAACTTGCCTTCCCTGTGTGCAAAAGCGCCGCCCTTTTCATCCGTAGCAAAAACCCAAAAACAAGGCACAGGAAACCAATTAAACTTCGGCTCCAATCCAGCAAAAATCAGCCGTATTCCCCGTTTCCGCTGCAAAAGGGTAAATCCATCCTCCTCGCAGGTGGGGATAAAGGATTCTATGATTTTTCCGCCACATAAATACTGGTTGGAAAAAACAGCCTCTTTCTTCTCCATATTATGACATTTGGCTTTCATGTCATTCCTCCTCCAGACACAAAGGATGGTTAATGCTTTCAATGGTGGTCCACTTTTTGGAAATCAATACAGAGCTATAATGCCCCTGTTTGGAATCGAACCGCCAGAAGCCATCCATACCAGCTCCTGTCAAATGACAGAGCATAGCACTAAGAGCACCGTTATGAGCCACCAAAAGAACATTTTTGCCGCGGTTTTCCTCCACCAGTCTGTCCACACCTGCGGCAACCCTGTTGTAAAAATCCGAAAATTTTTCCCCATTGGGCATGGCAAGGTCTTTCCAGTCTGTGACCCACCCCCGCAGTTCTTCCTTGTAATTCTTCTCTATGTATTCTGTGGTCTGATTTTCCCAATCTCCGTAATAAAGTTCTCGAAAAGCGCTGTCATAGTGTACTTTCATATCCTTCCCAGCGGCGATGATTTCCGCTGTATGAGCCGCTCTTCTCAGATCGCTACTGTAAATGGCATCAATGGGAATCTGCCGGAAATACTGCCGCAGCATTTCTGCCTGCTGTATGCCCGTTTCGTTGATATCCGCATCTGTCCAGCCGTAAAACATATTGTTCTTATTCATATCTGTTTGTCCATGTCGAACCAGATATAATCTCATGGCAAACACCTCCATTTTCATTATACCGACGGCATAAACTTGCCGCAATAAAAAACAGTCATCCCAAAGAAAAACTCCTTCCTGATAAAATCCTGTAAAAAGAAAAAAGCTGAAATCTTTTATAGGAAAGATTTCAGCTTTTTTTGTTTTCTTATAAAGAAGCCCCGAACTTCATGAAATGCCCGTTTCTTCTTTCAGACAATCTTATCTTTTTGTGTAAGACAGACAGTCTGTGCACTGATCCATAGTAGGGTTTGCTTCATGTGTGCCTACCTGAATGGTTTCCAGTGTGCAGTAATTTTTTGTGTTGTGGTGATGTCTGCAGTTGTCTACGGTACATCTGATACATTCATTACATTTTTCCATTGTGTGCGCCTCCTTTTGTTTGGTACGCACTTATTTTGCCCGGTCTTTGAAAAAACATACTGCTATTTTTTTCTTTTTTTGATATACTGAATACAGAGGAAGGAGAGAACCCCTATGGCAGAGAAAACAACAAAATCCACTGCGAAAAAAAGCAGCACAAAACCGAAATCCACAGGCAAACGCCTGTCCGTTACCATAGACCCAGACACCATGGCACAGCTGAATGAATATCTGGCGCAGTTCGGCTACAGCAAAGACGAATTCGTGAAAAAAGCCATTCTGGAAAAAATCAGTCGGGACAAAATCAGCGCCATGATCGACAATATGATTCGATAACAGCAAAAAAGGATACGCAATCGGGAGCATCTTCATAAGAAAACAAAGAAAGCCAAAATCCTTATGATGATAAAGGGTTTTGACTTTCTTATTTTATTAAGATTTCATTTGTGATGTTTTCTTATGAAGACAGCTGTCGCAATTCCCCTTAAGAAATCAGAGAAAAGGAAAATCAATGTTTTCTTAAGTGGAATTTGCTTTGCGTATTCTTTTTTATTTTCAAATTATGTATACTCCTTAAACAGCACTGCCATGCGATACAGATAAACTAGCTGCATAATACCGATGACAAAAACACCAAGACCTCCTACAATGACCAAAATTGCCCCAATGATGCCTAAGAACATCAGACAAATGCCCGCTGTCATACCACCAATGCAAATGAGGTTCCATGTCCAAAGTTTTTTCCACTTTTCCGAAAACTCCAGATCAAAATCTTCCAGTACCGCCGCGTTGCCATAAAAGAAAAAGTAATCTACTGCAAGACCGATGGCTGTTGCCACCAGAAGCATAATCAATGCCAAAGCGATACTGTTTTCCACAACGAGCAAAACCACTACCGCCAGCAAAGCGCTGATGATGGAACAAATACCTGCCTTGCCATATTTTTCTTCTACATGACGCAGCTGCAGCAAAATCAGGCAATAGATCACCTTTATGGCAATACCCGACACAGTCCCAATAAAATAAATCCGTGGACTCACCTGTGACAGACTATCCTGCGACAGTAATCCTGTAATAAGACTTGCAATAAGAAGCCAGAACAAAATCCACAACCATTTCCCCAGCACCTTTGCTTTTTCTCTTTTTTGAACCTCTTTTTCTTCTTTTGCCGCCGCTTCTGCAATTCGTATCTGCGGCATCTGATCTTTCTGCTGGCGTTTTGTACAGCTCGTGGCTTCCTGACAGGTATCGCAGTTTGCGTGATATTTTTCCCGACAGCAATCCGCAATGGGACAGTCACCGCCAAACCGCCTGCCCGGCCTTCTTTGCAGCCTCTGCACGCTTCTGATTGTTTCTCCTGACATAAATCACAATCTTTTCCACAAAATGTTTCTATCATACATTTCCCCTCCTGTTTCTCTCTTCATAAACTTTCCCCAAAGCTTTGTACATTCATTGTACATGAAAATTATTACAAAATATAACAGGATATTATTTTTCATTATGTCATACAAAACAAGACAGGAAAACTATTGCAGTTATACCAAAACACACCTGAAAGCCCTGTAATTCTTGCTAATTTCAGGTTTATGTTTTTGTCTAACATCTACTTTCTCACAAAAAAACGGATAAACCCTTTTCAGGATTCATCCGTTTTGATTGTTCCTTATGTATAGAAGATGTATTAAAGATTAGAATTTCTTTCTTGTCAGGAAATCAGGAATTTTGATTTCAGATTCGAAGTCGTCCAGATCTGCAAATCTTCTTGCGGGACGCTGTTCTGCTGTTTCTTCTGTGCTTTCTTCCACAACTTCTTCTGTTGTTTCAGGTGCTTTTTCCACAGGCTGTGCCACTCTTCTGGGTTCGGGAGCAGGAATGTCGTCTTCCAGACCTGTTGCGATAACAGTAACGATAACTTCATCCTGCAGTTCTTCGTTGATGGTTGTACCGAAGATGATTTCTGCTTCGGGATCGATAGATTCTCTGATCAGATCTGCTGCTTCTTCTGTTTCCATCAGACCCAGGTTCATGTCGCCGCTGAAGTTGATCAGGACGCTCTTTGCACCTTCGATAGTTGTTTCCAGCAGAGGACTCTGGATTGCCATTTTTGCTGCGATTTCCGCTTTGTTTTCACCAGCAGCACGACCAATACCCATGTGGGCAACGCCTTTGTCTGCCATAACGGTGCGAACGTCTGCAAAGTCCAGATTGATAACGCCGGGTTTGGAGATCAGGTCTGCAATACCCTGTACGCCCTGTCTGAGGATTTCGTCAGCTTTGCGGAATGCTTCTGTCAGTGTTGTCTTTTTATCGATGATGCTCAGCAGTCTCTGGTTGGGAATGATAACCAGTGTATCTACGTTCTTTTTCAGTTCCGCGATACCTTTTTCTGCATTGCTCATTCTCTTTTTGCCTTCAAAGTTGAAGGGTTTTGTTACAACACCTACAGTCAGGATACCCAGTTCTTTGGAGATCGCTGCGATTCTGGGTGCTGCGCCGGTACCTGTGCCGCCGCCCATACCTGCTGTGATGAATACCATATCGGAACCACGCAGAGCCTGCGCGATTTCATCCTGTGTTTCATCTACGGATTTTTCACCGATTTCAGGGTTACCGCCGGCGCCAAGACCTTTGGTCAGTTTTTCACCAATCTGAATTTTTGTGCTGGATTTGGATTTTGCCAAAGCCTGTCCATCTGTGTTAATGGAAATGAATTCTACGCCGTCCAGTCCATCTTCAATCATACGGTCAACAGCGTTGTTGCCACCGCCGCCTACACCGATTACTTTTATTTGTGCCATATTGCTCATTGGGATGTCAAATTCGAGCAAAAAAATCCCCTCCTACCAATTCCATAATCATAACTTTAATTATACATGAAAAAAAGACGAATTACCATACAAAAACAGAATAATTCATAATTTTTTTCGATATTTTTAACTTTCTTTTTTGACCTTTCTTACTCTTCTCCTATCATAGCCTCTTTTTGTCTTTTATTCAACAAAAATCTTCTAATTTTACTAAAATTATAAAAAATCCGAGAACCAAAGACAACAATGGCAACAATAGACAAATCCATATTCAGCTGTTTTCCCAGCCAAACCAGACCAATGGCAACGATGCCATTGATGAAAAAGCCACTGACGAATATCCGCATCTGAAACTGATGCTCCATATCTGCGCGCACACCGCCCAGCACCGTATCCAGACACGCCAGAATTCCAACGCCGCCATAAGCCATCATGGCATAAGGCAGCACAATGCCGCTTTTGATTCCCAGAAGAATCCCTGCGCATAATCCAATAATAGGAACGATGATTTTCATGACGCATCTTCTCCTTCCTCTGTTGTTTTCCACAACGCAGACTGGGTATATGCCGGAACGGTCACAGACGCTTCCTCACGAATGTCAATGACGATGCCCCAAGGAGAAAGGGTATCCACAACGCCTCCTGGAAAACGCAGAGCCGCCTGCAACACACTAGCATCTCCAATGGCTTTGATTTCAAAAGGCGCAGCCACACGCACACCATTAACTGTAATAACGCTGCCGGCACAGGTGATACCGCTTTGGGCTACAATCCGCTGTCCATTGACAGAAACAGCTTCTGCTCCTGCCACAAAAAGTTCATTGACGACTTTCAAAATATCTTCCGCATGGACAAGATAAGCATTTTTATCGCCGCCCATATCTTTGTCACTGTCATCCATGGTCACAACGATACCGGCACCTGTCTGTTCTGACAATCCGGCAAAAGCCCGCAGTTTCTCATTTTCTTTCTGCAAAGATTCCAGTGCCGCACCGTCAGATTCTCCTGCTTCATAGGTTTCCAGCAGTTCTGCCTGCTTGTCCAGCTGTTTTTCCAGCGCTTCTTTTTCTTCCCGTTCCTTGCGCAGTTCCGCGGAAAGTTCTGTCAGACGCACGTTGTCCGTACCTGCCGCTGAAGCCGCCTGAGACTGCACCGTATTATACTGCACACCAATCAGCATACCCAAAATGGCACACAAAGCTGTAATACCGGGTATGATTCCCTTTGGTTTCATCCGTCTGTCACCTTCTTACAACAAATACTGGAATACAATGGGCTTGGAAAGATCACTCAAGTCCAAAGTCCCTCTGTCCTCCTCGGGAATGGTCACCACAACTGCCGCCATGGTACGTATTTTCTGATCCATATTATCCATGGTACCCAAGTGTACCTGTACTTGGTTTACCGTTGCATAAATATCCGATGTGTTGGATACATCCACTTCCACAGCAAACTCCGTCAGGTTATATTTCTGTATCATCTGGGAAATCTGGAGCATCACCTGCAGGGATTCCTGATTTTCCACCTGCAAAACTTCTCCGCGCTGGAAACCGGAAAATACCAGACCTTTTACCAAAGGCAGCCCTTCCGTATAAACATTCTGGACATCCAGCACCCGTCCTTCTTCGTCTATGTACAGATAAGAACCCATATAAGGCACATAGGCTCTTACCTTCCGTTCTGTCAGGGAAATAACCATGGTATCAGGGAATTCCCAAACCAGTCTGGCATCTTTGATATAAGGGTCTTGCCGCAGAATATCTTCCGCTTTGGAGCGATTGAACAGTATGGCATTATCCCCCTGATTCAGACCGATTCTTTCGCAAAGATCTGATGTGGCAAACCGTTCGGAATTTTCCACCCGGATATTTTTGACAGCAAAAAAAGGAGAAAACAGAAACGCTGCCCCTGCCAACAGTATCAACACTGCCACAATGACGTATTTCTGCGGAATTTCCAGCCGTTTTTTTCGTGGCTGGTAATATTCCAGTTCCTCCATCAAATCAATGTCTTCCATCTGTTTTTTTCTTTTTTTTCTCATGTAATCACCTTTTATGATACCAGCTGCACCCGTCCGCCCAGAAATGTCAGCGCGTCTTCCAGTTTTTCATAACCCCGTTCCACAAAAGCGCTACCTTCGACGATGGTTTCTCCTTCTGCTGCCAAAGCCGCCAGCAAAAGTGCTGCGCCGCTGCGCAGATCTGTTGCTCGCACTTTTGCACCATGAAGTTTTTCCACGCCAAAAACTGCCGCATTTCGACCGTGCACCTGTATATTCGCTCCCATGCGGCATAATTCTGCCACATGGCGAAACCGTGCTTCAAACACTGTTTCACTCATCATACAGGTTCCTTTTGCCAATGTCAATAGACTCATGACCATTGGCTGCATATCCGTAGGGAAAGCAGGATACGGTCCGGTTGCCAGTGTAAAGTCCGACAAAAGCCGCGTAGGTGCCTGCAAATAGACTGCATCTTCCTCATACCGCAGTCCACAGCCTGCCTTTTCCAGCACTTCCAGTGTCTGCTCCATATACTGTTTTTCCGCTCCATGGAGATACAGCTTTCCACCCGTCATGGCAGCGGCACAAAGAAACGTCCCTGCCTCGATGCGGTCAAAAGGTACTTCAAACACCGCTCCATGGAGTTTCCGCACCCCTTCTACCATGATGGTAGGAGTACCTTCTCCGTAAATTTCCGCACCGCATGCCCGCAGAAAACGAGCCAGAGCCACAATTTCTGGTTCTCTTGCCGCATTGTGGATGACCGTGGTACCTTCTGCTTTTACGGAAAGGAGCAGGATATTTTCCGTAGCGCCTACGCTGGGATATTCCAGATAAATGTGATACCCCAAAAGCAAAGGTGCCTCACAATGGAAAATTTCGTTTTCCTCCCGAATCCGTACGCCCATTTTCTCAAAGGCTCGCAAATGCAGGTCAATGGGACGCCGTCCGATCACACATCCGCCAGGATGTCCCAAAGATGCTTTTTTCATCCGACCAAGCAGTGCCCCCAGATACAGTATAGAAGAACGCATTTTCCCTACCATTTCCTCACTGATTTCTGTTTTTTCAATATTCCGGCTGTCAATGGTCAGTGTCCTGCCTTCCAGCTTTGTCTTGCAGCCCAGTTCCTCCAAAATTTCCAGAGAAACAAACACATCCGTAATATGGGGCACATTTTCCAGCACCACTTCATCTCCAGCTAAAATGGATGCCGCCAGAATGGGCAGCACTGCGTTTTTACTGCCTCTGACTGTGTATTCCCCGCCAATGGTTCCGCCGCCCGTCACCCGATAATATCCCATTGCTTCTCCTCCCGCACATACCAAGATAATGTCATTCTATGGCGGTCAAGATTCTTTGGTGCTTTTCCATATTTACAAGGGCTTTTAATACAGGTAATATAAAAGAAAACACACCTTCAGGAGGAAATTATGAAGCATAATATTTTAGATATCAAAGGCTTGAAAGTCGGTCAGGCACAAAATACAGAAGCCAAAACAGGCGTTACCGTTGTCATTGCGGAAAAAGGCGCTGTCTGCGGCGTGGATGTCCGCGGTGCTGCTCCCGGCACAAGAGAAACAGATCTGTTAAACCCCATCAATGCCATGGAAAGAGTACAGGCTGTTGTCCTTTCCGGCGGTTCCGCTTTTGGTCTGGAAGCTGCCAGCGGCGTCATGGACTATCTGGAAGAAAAAGGCATCGGCTTTGATGTAGGTGTCACAAAAGTTCCCATCGTTCCCTCTGCCGTTCTTTTTGATTTGGGCTATGGAGATGCCTTTGTGCGTCCTGACAAAGCTATGGGCAGAGCTGCCTGCGAAGCCGCTTCCGACGAAATCCTCATGGAAGGCGATTACGGCGCAGGCTGCGGCGCAACGGTCGGGAAACTCAATGGCATGGAACACTGCTGCAACAGCGGCATCGGTTCCTGGGCAGAAACTACAGAAAACGGCATCACTGTGGCTGCCCTCATTGTGGTGAACGCTTTTGGGGATGTCTGGGAAAACGGCAAAATCATTGCCGGTACCAAAAATCCTGATGGCACCTTTGCCAATACAGAAGAAGGCGTTATCAAAGCCGCATCTTCTCTTTCCTTTGGCGGCAAAAACACCACCATCGGTATCATTGCCACCAATGTGAAACTGACAAAAGCTCAGGCTGCAAAAGTTGCCGGCATGGCACACGATGGTCTGGCACGGTGTATTCGCCCTATCCATACCACACTGGATGGCGATACCCTGTTCTGCATGTCCACAGAAGAACTGGAACTTCCCACCGCTCCTGTTGACGTTGTAGGGATTCTGGCTGCAAAAGTCACAGAACAGGCTGTGCTGCGGGCCATCAAAACAGCAAATCCACAGATTTGATCATTCCATGAAAAAAACGGCTGAGGAAAAACCTCAGCCGTTTTTTCATGTTCACTTTTCTTTTGTACGCTGAATGATATATTCTTTGAATTTTTCCACTGCCGGCGGCAGATATCGATTGAGCACATAAGCCATATATACCATTCGTTTGGAATAAGGCGTATCAAATTCTAGTTTTGTGACTTTATAATTCTGTATGGATGGATTATCTGTAATGATTGCAATGCCCTGGTTTGCTGCCACCAGCCCTGCCATGGAGTTGACATCTTCAAACTGACAGAGGATGTTGGGCATGATCTGTGCTTTGACAAACAAATCATCAATGATACGACGCATCCCACTTTCTTTTGTATAGCAGATGAGGGGATATGGACAAATATCCTGAATGGTCACTTTTTCTTTTTCCGCCAGAGGATGATTTTCCGGCACAATAACCACCAGACCCTGTTCATACACAGGAATAAATTCCACATCACTCTCATTTTCCACCATGGAGCAGAAAATCAAATCATATTTTTCCCGCTTCAGGTTGTAAAGTAATGTTTTGGTATTGCCTTCATAACAGGAGAAAGAAATGTTTTTATTCTGGGGATCATCCAGAAAGCCTGCAATGATTTCCGGCACAAAATTGGTCCCAACGGATGTCATATAAGCCAAACCTACATGACCGCCGCCTTCTGCCACCAACCGCTCGATCTGGTTTTTCCCCAGCTCCAGCTGGGTCAGGGCATTTTCCACATAAAACATGTAAATTCTGCCGTATTTTGTCAGTACCACATTTCGTCCCTGTTTTTCAAAAAGGAAGGCACCCAACTCTTTTTCCATCGCCGCGATGGAATGACTTAGGGTAGGCTGTGAAATATTCAGCTTTTCGGCAGCTTTTGTATAATGCTCTAATTCTGCCAAAGTCTTGAAATAATGCAGCTGGTTTAAGTTCATAGTAACCTCTCCCGCCTTTCTATATTTTTTATTATAACAAAAAATCAAGAAAAATACAGAAAAAAAATGTGAAAATATGCTATTTTTTTGTATTTTTGGAAAAGAAATTCAAGAAATAACATTATCCTTAGTGCATCATGGATGAAATAGTTTTTCTGCCGATAATTTATTTCATTTTATAAAAAATCGACTCATTTTTCTATCAAAAAAATGAGTCGATTTGCATATTTATTCTTCTTTTTTTCCAAATCGTTCCACAAAAGCGTTTTCGTCCAAAATGGGAATTCCCAGCTCCTGGGCTTTCTTATTTTTGGAAGAAGTGGAATGAACATCATTATTGATCAGGAAATTGGTTTTCTTCGTCACACTGCCTGTCACCTTGCCGCCATTGGCTTCAATATAAGCAGCCAGTTCCTTACGGTTGGCAAACTGCTCCAGATCCCCTGTCACCACAAAAGTCAAGCCGTTGAGGGGTGATTGGGAGGTATCCTGCACTTCTTCCACACGGAAACGCAGATACGGCAAAGCATCTGCCAGCAGTGCCAGATGCTGTTCATCATGGAAATACTGATGGATGCTATGGGCAATGATTTCCCCAAAGCCTTCGATGGCTGCCAGTTCTTCCGTTTCTGCCGCCTTAATCTTTTCCAAGTCATTATCAAATGCCTTGCAGAGCAGTTTCGCGTTCCGCAGACCTACATGGTTGATGCCAAGGGCATAGATAAAGTTTGCCAGATACACATCCTTTGCTTTTTCCACAGAAGCAATGAGATTTGTATAAGACTTTTCACCGAAGCCATCCATTTCCAAAATGGCGTCTTTGTGTTCTTCCAATCGGAACAGATCGGGATACTGGTTGATAAAACCCTTTTCCAGGAATTTTTTCAGAGTTTCTTCGGAAAGTCCTTCCATATTCATAGCATCTCTGGAAACAAAGTGGCTCAAAGTCTGGACACGCTGTGCTTGACAGCTAGGATTGGTACAGTACAATGCTTTCCCATCCCGCAGGCTGCGCACTTCCGTTTCACCGCCGCAAACGAAACAATGAGCAGGGATTTCCGCTGAAGCGGAACGGGTCAGGTTTTCCGCAATCTGAGGAATAATCATATTTGCTTTATAGACTTTAATGGTATCCCCAATGCCCAGTGCCAGTTCTTCCAGAATACTCACATTGTGTACGCTGGCACGGCTCACCGTAGAGCCTTCCAGTTCCACAGGGTCAAAGACTGCAATGGGATTCATAAGACCTGTACGGGAAGTGTTCCATTCAATTTCCCGCAGGGTGGTTTCTGCCATTTCATCTGCCCATTTGAAAGCAATGGAGTCTTTGGGGAATTTAGCTGTCCGTCCCAGACTCTGGCTATAAGAAATGCTGTCGAATGTCAGCACCAGACCGTCAGATGCAATGTCATTGCCTTCGATATGTTCCCGGAAATATTCCACCGCATCCAGAATGGTATCTCCCGTGACTACTTTGGATTCTACAACTGTGAAGCCCAGAGAAGCCAGCCACTGCATATTTTCTGTTTTACTATCGGAAAGTTCTTTTCCCTCCGCACTTACCAGCGTAAAGGCAAAAAACTGCACATTTCGCTTTGCGGCAATTTCACTGTTCAGCTGTCTTACGGTACCGCTGCAAAGGTTTCGGGGATTCTTATAAGCATCCCCTTCGCCCAGTTCCTCATTGATTCGCTGAAACTCTGAATAAGAAATAACACCTTCGCCTCGGAGCACCAATTCTCCGTCAAAAGCAATCTTCAAAGGCAGGTTTGCAAACACACGGGCATTATGGGTCACATCTTCGCCGATTTCCCCATTGCCTCTGGTGATTGCCTGTACCAGTTCCCCGCCGCTGTATTTCAGCACAATGGTCAAGCCATCCAATTTCCAGGACAAAATGCCTTTCTTGTCCCCCAAGAAGCTTTGAAGCTTCAAGGGGTCTTTTGTTTTATCTAGTGACAAAATGGGGCTTTCGTGACGGATTTTCTGCAGATTGCTCAAAACCGTATAGCCCACGTTCTGTGTCGGGCTGTTTGCCAGCACCATGCCTGTTTCCGCTTCCAGCTGCACCAACTCGTCATAGAGTGCGTCATACTGCTGGTTGGACATGATTTCCGTATCTTTCTGATAATAGGCTTCCGCTGCCTCATTGAGGAGGGCAACCAGTTCCTTCATTCTCTCCATATTCCGCATCGCTCCCAAAGATTATTCGCTGACTTTAATCAGCTTGGAAAGTTTTGCCATAAATTTCTTGGTTCCTTTTTCGCCGAAGGATACCTCTACTTCAAAATCTGCGCCGCCGCCCTGAATGGATTTGACAACGCCAATGCCGTACTTCGGTGCACGTACTTTATCGCCTACTTCGTAATCCAGCTTAAAGTCCTTAGGCGCAGGCATTTCCCGTTTGATGGGCTGGGCATAAGGATTTACCTTGCTGCGTGTTGGTGTCACAGGACTTACCTTCATGCTTTCTCTCATTGCGTATTTCTTTGCCATATCGGACATCTGACGGGTAGGCATATCCACCAGATCCTGAGGGATTTCTTTCAGGAAACGGGAAGGTGGATTGTACTGTGTCAGACCATGTTGCATACGGCTTTTTGCGTGGGTCATGTAAAGGACTTCTTTTGCACGAGTGATACCTACATAACAAAGACGGCGTTCTTCTTCAATTTCTTTTTCACCGCCGAACATAACTGCACGATAGCCGGGGAAAATGCCTTCTTCCATGCCGATGATGAATACATAAGGGAATTCCAGACCTTTTGCGCTGTGCAGTGTCATCAGCACCACGCTTTCGTCCCCTTCGTTGTATCCGTCAATGTCAGCCACCAGAGCCACTTCTTCCAGGAAGCCTTCCAGACCTGCTTCGGGATTCTGTTTATCATATTCTGTTGCCTTATTGACAAATTCGTCGATGTTTTCGATTCTTGCCAGTGCCTCGTCAGTGCCTTCTGTCAAAAGCTGCTGCAAGTAGCCGCTGCGTTTTACCACGGCATCAATGAGTTCTGCCGCTGTCATGCCTTCATAGTCACGACGCAGGCTTTCAAAAAGTTCATAGAATTCCTTGAATTTCTTCACTCTTGTTTTCAGTTCCGGCATATCATCCAGATGTGCCAGTGCTTCATAAAGCCCCATGCCATGGTTCTGGGCATAGGTTACCACTTTTTCCAAAGAAGTATCCCCAATACCACGTTTAGGCACATTGATGATTCTTCGCAGAGCAATGGTGTCCGCAGGGTTTGCCAGCACTTTCAGATAAGACAGAATATCTCTGATTTCTTTTCTTTCATAGAAGCGCACGCCGCCAAACAGACGATAAGGGATGCCTCTTTTTACCAGCTGGTCTTCCACAGTACGGGACTGTGCATTGGCACGGTACAGCACCGCAAAATTGTTCAGACTCTTGCCTTCTTTGTGGAGCTGTTCAATCTGTTCTGCCACATAACGTGCTTCGTCGTATTCGTTGTCTGCTTTATAAATGTGGATGATACTGCCGCTGTCATTTTCTGTCCAAAGAGATTTTTCTTTTCTGGTCACGTTGTTATGAATGACTGCGTTTGCCGCATCCAGAATTTTTTTGGTGGAACGATAGTTCTGTTCCAATTTGATAACAGTTGTGTTGGGGAAGTCTTTTTCAAAGTCCAAAATGTTGCGGATATTTGCGCCTCTCCAGCCATAAATACTCTGGTCGTCGTCCCCTACTACGCACAGATTTTGGTATTTTGCAGCCAGCATATGCACCAGTTCATACTGGGATGTGTTGGTATCCTGATATTCGTCTACCATGATATAACGGAAACGTTCCTGATATTTATCCAGCACTTCTGGATGGGTACGGAACAGCAGCACTGTTTTATAAATCAGATCGTCAAAGTCCAGGGCGTTGCTTTCTTTCAGCAGCTGCTGATAAAGCTGGTATACCTTTGCCAGACGTTTGCCTTTGATATCAAAAGGATCTACAGTCTTTGCGTAGTCTTCCCAGCTGACCATTTCTTCTTTCTGTTTGCTGATCTGAGAAATGGCTGCACGGACAGAAAAGCTCTTGTCGATGGGACTCATATTCAGGCGTTTGAATACTTCCTTCATAACTTTTTCCTGATCGTCCGCGTCATAAATAGAGAACTGACCGTCATAATCTAGATTGCTGATTTCTCTGCGCAGGATACGCACGCAGGTGGAATGGAAAGTGCTGATCCAGATATCTTCTGCACCCTGTCCCACCAGTTTGTCCACACGTTCCCGCATTTCCTTTGCAGCTTTATTTGTGAAAGTGATTGCAAGGATATTCCAGGGTTTTACGCCTGTTTCCAGCAAGTGTGCGATACGAACTGTCAGTGCACCTGTCTTACCACTGCCGGCACCAGCCAGCACCAAAACGGGACCTTCTGTCTGCATAACCGCTTTTTGCTGCATATTGTTCAACTGTTCAAATCCAATCATGTTTTTACTCCTGTTCTGTCTTTTTGGCAAAGAAAAGGAAGCGGACACCTGAGAAAGTGCCAACTCCCTTCCTAAGCTCATCTATGGGTTACTGTTCTGCTTCTTTCGTTTTTTCCGTCTGGTCACCATCGCCATATACTCTGCTAATGGCAAGTTTATAGCCATCTGTACCATAATGCAGGCAGCGGTTCACGCGGCTGATGGTGGCTGTAGAAGCCCCTGTCTTGTCCGCAATTTCCACATAAGTCTTTTTTGCGTTCAGCATAACCGCTACTTCCATACGCTGGGCAATTGCCTGTATTTCATTGACGGTGCATAAATCCTCGAAAAGCTGGTAACATTCTTCCACGGTTTCCATGCTGAGGATACACTGAAAAAGCCTGTCCACTAATTCACTTTTGATTTTTTTGTTCATAACCGAACGCCACCTTTGCTCTCAATATCTTATTACATATTAGCATACTAAAGTGTTAAAGTAAAGATTTTTTTGGCGTTCTGATGAAATTATTTGTTGCGCTTTAACGCGCTGATGAGCCCATCCACGCTGGCGTTCAGCACCAAACTTTTGGGGAAATCTACTTTCTTCATCAATGCTTCCGCATGGTCAAATTCGCCAATGCTGGTATAAAAATGCGCATCACTGCCAACCACAACAGGCAGTTTCGCTTCTTTGCAAAGGCGCAGCATATATTCTATGTTGTCCGCGCTTCCGTCCCGAAAACCGCCGGGAATAAGAGAAGTGTTATTGATTTCCAAAATGGTGCCTGTTTCTTTGGCTTTTTCCACCAAAAGTTCATAATCCAGCGGATAACGAGGGTCTCCCGGATGTCCCAGAATATCCACTAAGGGATTTTCCATGACCTTCAGGCAGGCTCTTGTGTTTTCCTCTTTGGTACCCGGTGCCAGACAAGGTGTATGCAGGCTGGCAATGGCAATATCCAGACGGGAAAGGACTTTCTCGTCCATATCCACTGTGCCGTCAAAGTCCATGATATTCAGTTCAATGCCCCGCAGTACACGCACGCCATGTAGTTCCTTCGGCACCACATGAAGATTGGCAAAATACGCATGGCATGTGGTATGTGCCATCATAGGCGCATGGTCTGTGATGGCAATAGCCTCCAACCCTTTTCGTGCCGCACAGAGGACATTTTCGTCCAAGGTGCTGTAAGCATGTCCGCTGGCAATGGTATGGGTATGAGTATCAATCAGATATTTCATGATGACTCCCTCTCTTTTATTATGATCGAAAAAGGTTCAAATGGAACCAAACCTTTTTCATAGGAATTATACCATTTTTTCCATGGAATGAAAAGAAAAAACGCCCAAATCTCAAAGAAAAACAAAGTTCTTTACAGAAAGAACATTTTTACAAAAGCTACCATTTTTCCGCAAAAAACGCCGTTTGGTTCCTCTTTTTCTCCAAAGAAAAAGCAGGGGCTATCCCCTGCCAAAATTTTATTTTGCGCCTGCAAAACTGCTGCGCCATTTATCATAACATGCTTCACAAATATCCAGCACATGATTTTCCCCGTCTTTTTTGGAAAAATAACCCCACTGTTTTTCCAGATGGAGATAATCTTCCCGTTCTGCATCAATCTTTCTGCCGCAGCAATCACAATATACTTCATCTCTAATCCGCACTTCTTTCAAAACGGTTTTGTATGTTTCCATGCCGCTTCCCCCTTTGTTTTGTCCCATTTCTCTTTTCTTCTGCATTTTAACATGGCAATTGACATTTTTCTATAGGAAACTGCTGTGATTCATGGTAAAATAAGCCTGTCGGTTTGTGCAGCCTCCCTCTGGCGGTTTCACATGACAAAACCACCAGAAAGGAGCCAAAATACATGAATCTGAGCACACAACAGGCTTTGCAGCACTGCACCGTTTGTCCCAGAAACTGCGGCGCAGACCGTATATCTGGCAAAGTTGGTTTTTGCGGCGCAGGTACTCTGCCAAAAGTAGCGTTGGTTTCTGCTCACCAATGGGAAGAACCGCCCATCAGCGGCACAAGGGGTTCCGGCACTGTCTTTTTCTCTCACTGTAATCTGCGCTGTGTTTTCTGTCAAAACCACGACATCAGTCAGGAGAATTTCGGTGCGGAAATATCCATAGAGCGGCTGACGGAAATCTTTCTGGAGCAGCAAAGCCGGGGACTGCATAACATCAATCTGGTATCTGCTTCCCACTTTATCCCGCAGATTGCGGAAGCACTGGAGAACGCAAAAGCACAGGGACTTTCCATTCCTGTGGTCTATAACTCCAACGGCTATGAAAGTTTGGATGGTTTGCGGATGCTGGATGGACTGGTGGATGTGTATCTGCCGGACTTCAAATACTGGGATGATACCCTTGCTGTGCAGTATTCCAAGGCGCCCCATTACGCTGAAACCACAGCAGCAGCCATTTTGGAAATGCATAGACAGACAAAAGCAGATATTTTTGATGAAAACGGCATCATGGAAAAAGGGCTGATTTTGCGGCATCTCGTCCTGCCCGGGCATTACAAAGACAGTTTTCGGGTTTTGGACTGGATACGGGAAAATCTGGGAAAAGACGCTTATGTGTCCCTGCTGAACCAGTACACGCCCATGTATCACGCCACAGAATTTCGGAATCTTTCTCGCAGACTGACTACATTTGAATATGAAAAAGTCACAGAATATTTTCTGGAAATCGGCTTAACCAACGGATTTGTGCAAAAACGCTCTGCGGCTACATCGGAGTACACACCGCTTTTTGACCTTTCAGGTGTCAAAAGTGCCGCAACGTTTCAAATAAGAAAGGAGAATTGAACCATGGTAAGAAAAGAGAATGTTGTAATCAAAGAAGGACTCAAAGGCGGCAACGGCACCGTAGAAATCCATCATTTCCTCACAGAAGAAGAATTGATGGGACACGCAACCATGTATGCAAGAGTTGTCTTGAAACCACATAGTTCCATTGGCTGGCATCAGCACATCGGCAATACTGAACCTTATGCCATCATCAAAGGCGAAGGCACATTCGTAGACAATGACGGTTCCAAAACCACTGTTCACCCTGGCGATGTTTGTCTCATCGAAGTAGGTCAGTGGCATGCCATGGAAAACAATACAGATGAAGATATGGAAATGATTGCCCTCATTATCAATGACTGGGCAAAATAATTTTCAAGCATTCATGTAAATGCAAAAATAGCCGGATTCCTTATAATACAAAGGTTTCCGGCTTATTTTATTTATCTGTATTTCATTAATTCTTTTGAAATGCGTTTCCTCTTTCACACTTCATTCGGTACCAATTCCACCATGACCACTTCCGGCGGATTCCAGATACGGGGCAGATTGTTTTTACAAAGTCCCCGACTTACCACCATAGTAGTTTCCTCCAGTGGATACATACCTCCAGCATATTCCGGGAACCATCCCTGATTGGGCGCAAACAACCCATTCAAAATGAAGGGTATCCGCACCTGTCCCCCATGGGCATGACCAGCCGCCACTAAATCAAAGCCGCTTTCTGCATACCACTGTACCAATTCCGGGCGATGGGAAAGAAGAATGGTAAAATCATCGTCATTCCTTTCTGCTTTCACCTGCTCCAATTGGCTTTCCCATTCCGAAAAATCAGAGAACTTATCCGGGTCATTGACGCCTGCAATCTGAACGACATTGCCGTTGACATCCAGCTCCGTTGTTTCTCCCTCCAAAACGGTAACGCCATAAGAAGCAATCATTTCCGCGATTTTCTCATATTCTCCAGACCAATGCTCATGATTGCCGGAAACATAGAAACAAGGATATGTATTTCCAATGGCATCCAGCAGCTGCTTTGTACCGTCATGGGGCACTTCGTCATCTGCAATGTCCCCTGACAGCAGTATAGCATCAGGTTCCTGTGCCTCTAATAATGCTACCAGTTTCTCCTGATTCTCACCGTAAATGGTGCTGTGCAGATCTGTAACCACTGCCAGACGGACTGGAGATGTAATTTTCGAAGATTCCAGCTTGTATGTCTGGACTTTCAAATGGGTCTGCAATGCAGAAGCCAGTATGCCAATGACAAGAACACCTGCCAGCAGAAAAATCCCTTTCTTTTTCATACGAAACTCCTTTCACCGCCCCCATTTTACCCCTGTTTTTTATTCCGGTGCTGTTTCGTCCGCTTCCACCCGATCTCGCACTTCCTGCACCACATTTTTCATGACAACGCCTTCTTTCAGGAAGGTTTCCGCATCCAACACCGTTGCGCCGATAAATGCCATATCCTCCATATTGGCTTTCTGTACCGCTTCACTTCTGGAAGAACAGCAATCCTCAATGATTGCCACATTATAGTCCAGAGATAACCCATCATAGCAGGTTGCACGGATACAGTTTGGTGTGGTGGTACCAGTCAAAATGACCGTATCCACCCGCAGTCTCCGCAGAATCAAATCCAGTTCTGTCTGGAAAAATGCAGAGAATCTAGGCTTGATGATGGTATAATCCCCTGCCTGTGGTGTAAAAGCTTCCGGCACTTCAATGGAGCAGTCTCCTGTACTGTTTGGCGCCAGACAGCGTCCCCCTGCCAGCCAGTTGTCATAACGGCACGCTTCCACATCACTGCCATCTTTCCGGTAAATGCGGTTCACAAAGAAAACAGGAATTTTTCTGTTTCTCGCTTCTGTAATGACCTTTGCCAGTGCAGGTACCGTATCTGCCGCCTGTTTGATGTACAGCGGAGAATTTTCGTTCAAAAATCCTTCTTCCATATCAATGACAACCAATGCTGGTTTGATTTCCTGTGACATAAAATCCCTTCTTTCATTTTTTCAAAAGTATACCACAGTTTTTTACAGTAGGAAAGGCACCTTTTGTCCGTGCAACCATAGTATAAACATATAATTTGCAAAGGAGGTCTTCCCATTGCGCCCCATGCTTTCTCTGCATGATGTCACCCTCAGTTATCACAGTCTCAGCGGCGAAACGAAGGCCGTTTCCCATCTGTCTTTTTCCGTGGAGGAAGGGGAATTTGTCACCATTGTTGGTCCCAGCGGCTGCGGTAAATCCTCCATATTATCCATGCTGGCTGGACTGATTCCCCCTTCATCCGGCAGTCTTTCCGTCAACGGCAACATCGGCTATATGCTGCAAAAAGACCATCTGCTGGAATGGCGTACCATCCGCCGCAATGCCCAATTGGGATTGGAGCTGCAAGGCAAACTGACGCCGGAAAATATCGCTTTTGTGGATCACATGCTGGATCAATACGGCTTAGGCGATTTCAAAGACCGTTTTCCCTCTGAACTTTCCGGCGGCATGCGCCAACGGGCTGCCTTGATTCGTACCCTTGCCGTCCGCCCAGATATTCTGCTGCTGGATGAGCCTTTTTCTGCCTTGGACTATCAGACCAGACTTTCTGTGGCAGACGAAATCGGCACCATCATCCGCAAAGAAGGAAAAACAGCCCTTCTGGTAAGCCATGACATTTCCGAAGCCATCAGCCTTTCCGACCGCGTCATCGTGTTATCTGGTCGTCCCGCGCGGCTGAAAAAAATCCACACCATTTCCCTTTCTGTGGAAAACCGTACCCCCATGAAAGCCCGGGAAGCCCCGGAATTCCGAGAATATTTCAATCAAATCTGGAAGGAGCTGGATGTCCATGTGGCGTGAAATCAAACGACCTCCCGTTTCTGCCCAGCAGGCTGCCTTTCTGCGTCGTCTGAAACTGCGGCGTTATACCATCTACACCATACAGATTTTGCTGTTGGTTGGCTTTTTCCTCTTGTGGGAAGTAGCTGCCCGCAAAGGCTGGGTAGATGCCTTTCTGTTCAGCCAGCCCACAGAAATCTGGGCGACCGCTGTGGAAATGGCAGAAAACGGTATGCTTTGGAAACACATCGGCGTTACGTTGGCAGAAACTGTTGCTGGCTTTGTGCTTGGCACCATCCTTGGTACACTGACCGCCATACTCCTCTGGTGGAACCGGATGATTTCCGATGTGGCAGAACCCTATCTGGTGGTTCTCAATGCCTTGCCCAAAACAGCTCTTGCCCCCATCATCATTGTCTGGCTTGGCAACGGCAAAACTTCCATCATCGTTGTGGCACTGCTCACATCTGTCATTGTCACCATCATGACTGTCCTCAACGGCTTTTTGCAGACCGACGAGGAAAAAATCAAACTCATCCGCATTTTTGGCGGAGGAAAATGGCAGATTCTGAAAAAAGTCGTATTTCCTGCCAATATCCCCTGTATGGTCAACGCTTTGAAAATCAACGTCGGGCTTTCCTTTGTCGGTGTAATCGTCGGGGAATTTCTGGTGGCACAGGCAGGTCTGGGCTTTCTCATTATCTACGGAAGCCAGGTTTTCAAACTTTCCTGGGTTCTCATGAGTGTTGTCATTCTCTCCATTTTGGCAGCACTTCTTTACGAAGCCATCAATCTGTTGGAAAAACGCATACTAAAAAAACGCCTTTGACAAAAAAAGACCGAACCTATAAAGATTCGGTCTTTTTATTTTTATTCATCTTCCGCTACAATCCGCATCACAAAGCCTTCTTCATCGTCTTTGTGGTCATCTTCGAAATCTTCTTCAAAATCATCCTCAGACAATTCCAGCACAAACCGCACTGCTGTCAAGCATGCTGTCACCAGAAAGATCAAAGAACTGATGATCATAATGGGTTTTTTCCGTTCTTTTTTTACTGTCAGCCCCAGCATCACACCAAAAGCGCAAACACAGGTTTTGATCAGTGCCATGTCTTTCCAGTCGCATTCCAGCACATAATCATTCAAAAATGTTGCCAACTTTTTCATAACATACCCGCCTTTCTTTATCTTGTCACCGTTTCATATGTAAAATCATTGTCCTGTCCCTCAAAAGTGAACTGATCCGCAATCCCTTCTGTGGCAATGACTTTTCCATCTTCCGTTACAAAAATCGCTTCAAAATCATCACTCTGCCGCCATAATTCCACCGCACGGTCATAGCCCATGACAAAGAGGGCTGTAGAAAGAGCGTCGGCTTTGGTTCCGTTTTCCGAAATGATGGTTACAGAAAGCAGACCGCTGTCGGAAGGATATCCCGTAGCGGGGTCGATGATGTGATGGTACCGTTTACCGTCCTGATCGAAGTATCGCTGGTATCCGCCAGATGTAATGACAGAACAGTCAGATACTTCCACTAAGCCTACATAATCCTCTGTATTTAAGGGGTTTTCCACGGCTATTTTCCACGGATTTCCGTCGGGTTTATTGCCGATGGCGGAAATATTGCCGCCCAGCCAGATCAATGCGGATTCCACGCCTTCTTCTTTCATGAGTTTTGTGACTGCATCGGAGGTATACCCTTTGGCAATACCGCCCAAATCCACCGCCATACCTTCTTTTGCCAGATATGCTGTCTGGTCTTCTTCTGAAAGTATCACACTGTCGTTATCCACCAAAGGCATCAGTGCATCCAGTTCCGCCTGGGTAGGCACATGATGTTCTTCCTCTGTAAATCCCCACGCCTTCACCACAGGGGAAATGGTCATATCATAACATCCATTTGTCAGTTCATCCATTTCCTTAGCTGTTTTCAGCAGATACATGGTATCCTCAGAAACCGGCACCGCTTGTTTTCCTGCATTGGCATTGAGCTGTGCAATTTCACTGTCCTCCATGGTCACAGAAAGCAGGCGTTCCAGTCTGCGGATTTCCTGTTCCGCGTCGGTCATAATCTGTTCGCCATCCTCATGGTACACCGTAAATGTCATGATGGTATCCATGGCAAAAGTGGTAGCTTCATGGCGATTTTCTTCTTTCGCCTGGGCAAGCATTTGCTGCGCCTGCTCTCGTTTTTCCGAGCAGCCTCCCAGTATAAATACAGATGCCAGCACAAGGGCTGCTGTTTTTTTCCAATTCATGTATGTTCGTTCTCCTTTTATATGACTTGTTCTGATTTTATTTTACATAGCAAAGGGCTTCCTGTCAAATGACGCAAAAAAAGATAGATGCCCCGAGAATTCCCCGTTTCATCTATCTTTTTGGTTTAAATCAAAATATAAAGCATGGCAATGGCAAGACCGATACCGATCATCAGCAGGCTTCGTGCAAAGCCTTCCCGGTAAACGGTTTTGTCTGTTTCCCCATCGGTATAAGCAGAGAAATATTTATCTTCCGGCGGAATGACTCTTGCGTTGTCGCTGTTAAAGATTGCCATACGCAGCAGGGAAATGAATCCATCTGTCAAGGTTCCTGCCAGTCTTGCGAAGAAACCGCCAATGAAAGGCAGTACCCCCAGCAGCAGCGGACGGTATACCTTTTCTTCCAGATTCAGCCATGCAGGCCAACGATCCAGATAAATGGTTTCGCCATCTTCGTTTTCCCGCATCAAAACGGTACGGACAAAAAGGAAGTACACAGCCGCGCCTACAATGAGGGAAATGACTGCGCCTTTCAAGTTCACCCAAGCGAAGTATTCCACTGCGTGATCTGGTGCATGGGCACCCAGGAATGTGACACCAACAGCGGAAATACGATCCTGTGTCAGATGCGGCAGCATGCCGCACACAGGCAGTGCCAATGCGCACAATGCCAAAATCACTTTATTCACAGGGTTCAAATAAGCCCCCTGTTTCTGTACCGGTAAGGGATGGCTGTTTTTCTCTACAAAAACAGCAACGAAAATCTTTGTCATATATGCCAGTGTCAAACCGCCGGCAAAAAGGAACAGATATTCCACTGTTTTCATATAGAACACAGACTGTCCCGCTTCTTCCAGAATATGAATGTATTCTACGATACTTTCATGAAGCAATGTTTTGCTGACATAGCCATTCCAAAGAGGAATACCGCCGATACCCAAAAGCGCCATGAGAAATACCACTTTCAGCAGCAGTTTATCCCGTCCAAAGCCTTTGATTTTATTCAAATCCAATTCGTGAAGGTTCATAAATACCACGCCTGCGGACAGGAACAGTACCAGTTTCAGCATGGAATGGTTGATGAAATGCAGCAAGGTACCGGAAGCAGCAAGGGCGTTATGTTCGCCCAAGATCCCCTGCATGGCAATACCAACCATCATAAACCCAATCTGGGACATGGAAGAACATGCCAATGTCCGTTTCAGATTGACAGAAAACAGTGCCAGAATTGCACCCATGAGCATGGTAATCATACCAAGAATGAGCATGAAATTTCCCCAAGGGGCATCATGGAAAAAGATCTTGGCAGTGATCATTATAATACCGAACACACCGGTCTTTGTCAGCAGACAGGACAGCAGTGCGCTGGCAGGGGCAGGCGCCAATGTATAGGCATTGGGCAGCCAGATATGCAGAGGGAATAACCCTGCTTTTGCCGCAAAGCCGAAGAATACCAGAACACCAATGCCATAGAATGCAGATTTATCTGTCTGCTGTGCCATAAACTGCTGGAGCAAATCCATCTGCAAAGTGCCCGTTTTCTGATAGAGCATGAACAGCCCCATAAGTGTCACCAAGCCCCCCAGTACTGCCACCGCCAGATAGGTGTGAGCAGCCCGGATAGCTTCTTTTGTTTCGTCGTGCATAACCATCACAAAAGAAGTAAAGGACATGATTTCGAAGAAAATAAATGTAGTAAAGAAGTCGGCAGAGAGGAAAATCCCCATGGTTGCCCCTTCTGTCAGCAGCATAAACAGATAATACCGATTGCGATTTCTGTCCTGCTGGAAATATTCTTTGGAATAAATGGTGGTAATGAGCCAGATAGCGCCAGTCAGCACCGCCAGAATGACCTGCAGTCCGCCGCCAGCAAAGAGCAGCCCCAGACCACAGATACCCGCTTCCTGAAAAGCTTCTTCTTTTCCGATGAGCAGCAGAGATGCGCCGAATGTCAGGAGGGTTACCAGCATTGCCCAGTAATCTCTGGCATTTTTATTCTTTCTGCCAATGATATAGCCGATGATGCCGCCCAGCATAGGGAAGAAAACCAGAAATGGCAATATGATTGAATGATTCATTTTTTCTCCCCTCCTTTAGTTCAAGTGCATAACAACACGCTGCAAAGCTTCCATCAAAGGTCCCGGTGTAAATGCCAGCACCAGAGATGCGATGGTCAGTATAATCAAGGGACCCTTCATATACCAGTTCGGGTCTTGCACATGGTCATAATATCCTTCTGGGTACTCCTTATTTCTAGGGAAGTACGCCCGCACCACAATATAAAACACATACAGAGCTGTCAACAATGCGGAAATAATCAGCGCCAAAATTCCCAGATAGGATACAGGGTTTCCGCCCTGCACTGCTGCCGTTGCCAATGCCCATTTGCTATGGAATCCTGCAAAAGGCGGAATACCTACCAGCCCGATACCCGTAATGGTCATGGCGGCAAACGTGACAGGCATCAGTCTTCCAAAGCCTTCCACTTCGTACAGATATTCCCGATGGGTCTTATACAGCACCGCACCGGCTGTAAAGAACAATGTGATTTTCAGTACCGCATGGTAAATCATGTGCATCAATGCCGCCGCCAGTCCCAGAGGTGTCATCAAAGCAATACCGAAAATGATATAAGACAGATTAGACACGGTGGAATACGCGAATCTTCTCTTGATATGAGGTGTCCGCAGAGCAACTGTGGAACCGAACACAATGGTGATAGCTGCTGCCACCAGCATCACATTCTGTGCCACGGTGCCCACCAGAAAATCCGTGCCAAAGCTGTAATACGTCAGACGGATGATGGCAAAGATACCGGATTTTACGACCGCTACCGCATGGAGCAGCGCTGTAACAGGTGTCGGTGCCACAGATGCTTTAGGCAGCCAGCGATACAGCGGGAAAACTGCCGCTTTGACACCAAAACCGAAGAATGCTGCAATAAATACTAACTGCAATGTGGTTTCATGTCCTGCTACCAAAATGGGATTGAGTACCCCACCCGGCACAAAGTCGATGGATGTACTATAGCAGTACACAAATACAAAGCCGATGAACGCCAGCGCCGCACCGAACATCATGTAAAGGATATACATCTTTCCGGCATGTCTTGCCTTGTTGTCCATGGCATGCATAACCAAAGGCAATGTAACCAGTGTCAAAAATTCATAGAATAAGTACATGGTCAGGAAGTTACCGGAAAAGGCAATCCCCAGTACCACGCCAAAGGTCATGGTGAAGAATGCGAAAAACCGGTCTTCGTGTCCTTCATGGGTCATATATTCAAACCCGTAAATGGTGGTCAGAATCCAAAGGATGGATACCATGGTGCCAAATACCTTGGACAGACCATCCATCCGCAGTTCCAAGGACAGCTTATCGCTGAAATGGAACAGTGTAAACGCATCTGCCTTTCCGCTCCAGATGGCGAACAGGGCAAAAATTGCGTTCAAAACCACAATGGTCAAAACCCATTGTTCTCGTTGTTTTCTTTCCTTGAATTTTACCGGCAGCAGACAAATTCCCGCAAGAATCGGAAAGAATACCGGTAAAACCGTAATCAATGCGCCCATATTGTTCCCACCTTTTCTTTAGAAAATGACGCCGCTAATGTTTGTGATCCAGTCTGTCAGGCACTGGGGGAACGCCCCGAATGCCACCGCTGCCAATGCCAAAAGAATCAGCGGAACCGTCATCAGGTAATTGGGCTCTTTCTTTTTCAGACTGCCGTAATCAAAATCTTTTCCCGGGAAAAATGCCGCCGATACGATGGGCAGCAGATACCCCGCCGTCAGCAATGCGCTGACCATAAGCACTGCAACACCAACAAGCCCTAAAGTGCCGAAGTCCGGCTGCAGACCACCCTGTGCCAGATACCATTTGCTGACAAAACCGGCTGTGGGCGGAATCCCGATAAGGGATAGAGAAGCAATGGCAAATGTCCACATCACAATAGGCATTTCTTTCCCCAGTCCTCTCAATTCATATACGAATGTTTTACCTGTTTTGTAAATGGTAGCGCCTGCTCCAAGGAACAGAATATTCTTTGCCACCGCATGGAATACCACCTGCATAAGTGCACCCAAGAATCCAAGTGGATGCAGCAGGAACAGCCCAAAGAGCACATAAGAAACCTGACTGACTGTGGAGTACGCCAGGCGGCGTTTCAGCAATTTTTCTTTATATGCCAGCATGGAACCCATAAATACGGTGATGATGGCAAGGGTCAGCAGTGTATTCTGCACCCAAGTACCGCGGATAAAATCAGGTCCTACCAGATAATATGTCACACGGATGATGGCAATGACGCCGCCTTTTGTGATGATGCCGGAAAGGACAGCAGATGCCGGCGAAGGTGCTACCGGGTGCGCTGTGGGCAGCCATGCGTGCAGCGGGAACATACCCGCTTTACAGCCAAAACCAATCATCATCAGGAAGTATACTGCCAGCAATACGTTTTCATTGCCTGCCAAGAGTTCCAGATTCAATGTACCGCCGGGCATGAATGTGGTAGTATCACAATAGCTGTTCAGGAAGAAGAAGCCCATGAGCCCCAAACCTGCGCCAAATACGGAATACCCCAGATATTTCATACCAGCCCGTACCGCTTCTGGTGTTCCTGTATGGATAACCAGAGGCAATGTAAGAAGTGTCATGTATTCATAAGATAAATATAATGTCATCATGTTCGCGGAGAAGCAAAGGCTCATGAGCGCTCCCAGCGACATGGTATAAAACATAAAGAACCGTGCCGGTTTCTGTTCATGTTTCATGTATTCAAAGGCATAAATTCCTGCCAGCAGCCAGATGATACAAATCATGCAGGCAAAAAGCTTGGCAAGTCCATCTGTGTGGTATGCCAGCGCAAGACGGTCTGTCATCTGCCACAGGGTGAAGGTATATTCTCCCATGGACAAATAGAGCACCGCCGCAAGTTCTATGACCAGTGTTGCAAACACCAGTAAATTCCGCTGTTTTTCCTGTTTCTGAAAGCCGATGACAATGCCGGCAATCACGGGAAACAATAAAGGAAACAGCAGGATTGCATTTCCGTTCATTTTTTATCACCTATCCCCTCATGCTCCCGTTATTACTGCAGCAAAATGATGCCCCGTTCAATGACTTCGATAAATGGACGATAATATACGCCCAACGCGATATTGATCAGCACAAACAAAATGATACAAACGCCAAAAGCCGGCGAAACAGAAACACGTGTCTGTTCTTCTCCTTCTGTCTTGACAGGTGTCCAGATTGCGATAACGGAAGGCAGGAAATACATTGCGTTCAGGATCATACTGATACCAAGGACGATCAAAACCGCTGCCATTTTCCCCGGCGCGTAAACGGACGCCGTTGCGAAATACAGCTTAGAGATAAAGCCTACAAACAGCGGCACACCGACCATGGACAGCGCCCCGACCGTAAAGCCGATGCCTGCCACAGGATTTCTCCGTGCAGCACCTCTCAGATAATAAATCTGCTCTTTGCCGCCGCTGTCCTGTACCATCTGACCGCAGCAAAGGAACAGCATGGATTTTGTCACCGCATGGGCAAGGATATGGAAGCAAGCCGCAACCATGGCAATTCTGGTGGACATGCCAATACCCATGTAGATATACCCAATCTGCGCCACAGAAGAATAAGCAAGCATACGTTTCATACGGGTTTCCCGCATGGCGTACACAGACCCCATGACCATACCAGCCAGACCAAATACAAACAGAATGTCAATGATCTTCAGCTGTAACATCACATCTACAGAAAAAACGCTGTAAATCAGTTTGATAGCAAGGAAGATGTAGCTTTTCAGCACCAGACCGGACAACACCCCACTGGATGTGGGAACTGCTGCCTGATAAGCACCGGGCAGCATGGAATGGAATGGGAAAAGTGCACTCTTAATCGCAAGACCGATAAACACAAACCCTGTTACTACCAGCAGAGGGAATGTATACTGTCCTGTTGCCACCAGTTCCACAATGGCTTCTTTCATCTGGGGGAACAGCAGGTGTCCTGTGATACTGTACAGGATACTGATACCCAGCAAAATGGTACCGGAACCCAGCAAACTAATTACCAGATAGTGTGTAGTACCTACCATTGCCTGAGCGGTCCCCTTTGCCATAATCAGGGCACAGGAAGCAATGGTCAGAATTTCAATAAACACATAAGCTGTGAAAATATCGTTTGTATACGCCAATGCCAACATGGAACCAAAGAGAGCATTGAGCATAATGAAATAAAAACTCTGTTTTTCAGGCACAATATCATGGAAAATAAATTCCTGACCGCCTGTCGTTGTCAGCAGCATAACCACACTGAAAATCAGTGCCATCATGGCTTCCAGCGGGCCTGCACGCAGTTCGTTGCCCCAAGGTGCGGGAAAATGCCCCATCATGAATGTGAAGGATTCCCCTGTGGTTGTTACATTCACCAGCAGGATTGCCGACATGATTGCAACAACAAGCACCATCAGCGCATGTACCTTATGGGCAGTCTTTCCGTTCTTAATCAGCGGTGTGATGATGCCGCAGAACATTGCCAGAAAAATGCTGAAGAAGGGAATGTTATGTATCCAATTCACATGCTCCATCATTCACCCTCCCTTTCTCTGGACAACCGCATGATTTCGTCCATATTCAGTGTGCCGTAATGTTTATACAGCCGTTGTACCAGCGCCAGAGAAAAAGCCGTAATGCTGACAGAAACAACGATGCCTGTCAGCACCAGACCTGCTGGAACCGGATTGATGTAATAATCCGCATCAATGATGCCGTTTGACAAGATGGGAGCGGCTCTGCCTGTGATATAGCCTTTTGCTGCCAGGAACAGGTATACTGCCGTATCCATGATGTTCAAACCTATGAATTTTTTAATCAAGTTATTTTGCAGAAGCAGATTCATAAATCCAATGCCAAACAGGATTACCGAAGCCGCTTCATAATAGTTAATCAGCAAATGACTCATATCAGATATCCCCTTTTGTAAACAGTGCGTAAAATCCGTACATGGTAGCGGCAACAATCAATCCGACACAGATATTCAAAGGCAGGATAAATCCGGCACTGAGAATATTGCCCGGTGTCCCCTTGGGAATGGCGTATCCCACATGGTTTGCCCCTGTGAAGAAGGAATAACTCTTGCATGCGCAGTACGTCAGCAGGCAGGCAACGCTGATGCCTGTAAATGTCTTGAATGTAAAGAATGTCTGCATTTTCTTATGTCCGTTGGCAGCTGCATACAGAATCAGACCTGCACCAATGATGGAACCGCCGGAGAAGCCGCCGCCGGGAGAAAGATGCCCGTTGAGAATAACGTAAATGCCGTAAAGGATAATCAGCGGAGAAAGATACTTCGCGCCGACCTTCAAAATGGATTTGTGGTCTGCTGCATCCAGCATTTCGTCTTCCGCAATTTCTTTATCCTCTGCTTCACTGATGTTCTTCTTATCCCGTTTCAGCAGCATCAGTACGCAAATAACAGCCAGGAACAATACATTAGATTCCCCAAAGGTATCGAATGCACGATAGTCCAGAATCATGCCTGCTACAAAGTTGATAGCCCCTGTTTCTTCAATGCCTTTTTCCAGATAGCGTTCCATGACCTCATTATTGGCAGGGTCCATGGGATCGCCAAATGTTGGCAGATTGGATACCACCAGCAGCATGATGGTGATGAACACAATAGAGATCAATACACACAAAAACCAGTACAGCCCTTTATTGGACTTGATTTCCTGTATGTTAGGACGTTTCAGCCATTGCCGTTTTTTCGGCTGTTCCCTTCTGGCGATATATTCATCGGCATGAATCAGGGCTTCCTCTCCGTTGATCCAAGCATTCAGTTTTCGCCAGAACGATTTTTCTTCTTTCATATTAACCCTCTCTTGTACCTTTCAGCGCATGTACTTTTTTCAGCGTGAGGAAGAACAATACGCTGTCTACGCCTGCGCCAACTGCCGCTTCTGTAATGGCAAGGTCAGGCGACTGTAAAAATACCCAGATAATTGCCATGATGGAGCTGTACCCCATAAAAACAATTACCGCAATAAACAAATTTCTTGTAACCGATACCCCAATGGCGCTGGCAATCAAAAATACCACCAGCAGCATTTGTATGATTGTACTGACTTCCATACTCATTTGCCATGCACCCTTTCGTCGTAGTCCTTATTCGTCAGCATTTCCACCTTCCCGATCATATGAGAAGCGATGGGACTGGACATCCAGAAAAACAGGATCACCAGAATATATTTTGCAATGTGGAACACATCATGACCTAAAATGATAAGTCCAATGACTACCAATCCCAGCCCCATGGTGTCACCCATTGCTGCCGCATGCATACGGTTCATCACATATTTCAGGCGGTAGATTCCCAGCAGTGACAAGGCAAATACAATGGTGCCCATGCAAATAAAAATACCCGCTATGATCTCTCTCATTGCTTTTCCGCCTCCTGTTCTTTCCGTTTCAGATACAATTCGCGACCCTTGTGGTGCAGTGTAACCACGTGGCAGATGATGACCACTGCCAAGAAGCTCAGCAGTGTATAAACCAGTGCCACATCCACCAACATGGATTCTTTCAGATATGCCGATAAAATACAAATGATTGCTGTTGTCATTGTACCAATCATATTGATGGCAACGATACGGTCTGTGAATCTAGGTCCCCGTACCGCTCTGGCAAAAGCAAGAAAAATACCGATAATCAGCAGCACCATGCTGCCTTCCATAATTCTGTCCAATAGTACACTCATGGCTTATTCCTCCAACTTTCTCAGTTGCTTGACAAATACCGATTCTTCGATGCCTTCTGTAAAGGATTTGTCCAAAGCATGAATGGTGTATTTGTTATCCTCCAGTGCAACTGTATAGGTACCCGGCGTCAGTGTAATACAGTTTGCCAGTGTAACCCTTGCTACTTCTGTTTTCAAATCTGTTTCGAAGGTGTAGAACGTCGGATCAGCTTCCAGCCCGGGAGAAAGAATGATGCGGATAACAGCCAGATTGGACTTAATCACTTCCCAAACCAGAATGATGCCATATTTGATGAAACGAGGAATTTTTGCAATCAGCTTCAAGTCATTCTGAATGCTGTAATCCATATGTTTGGTCATAAACCAGTACAGCCAACCGCAGATTACCAGACCAAACAGGAAAATCTCCAGTGTCACCTTGCCGCTGAATATAAACCACAATATAAGCAAAATCAGGTACATTCCATCATCCCTCCGCAAAAGCTGCAAAAATCAAAACCATTGTTGCTGGCACCCATCGGTTCTAAAATATTAGCCGATAGTGTCCTTGTATTGTAATCCAATGTCTATATTATGATTTACATACTGGAAAATGTCAAGTGACATAGTGCTATATGACGGTTTATTTCCTAACATTTTCTTAACACGGCACTTTTTATTGTTTAATATGTATATTTTCTTTGGAAAATAACTATTTTTATATGCATTATATACAATTTCGTGGTATTTAAAACAACACAAAACCAAAGTAAAAAGTGCCTCTTTTGCCTATTTTTCAAGCAGAACAGGCATTTTCTTATTTTGCATATGTTGTATGACAAGAATTCGATTTTTCTTGATTTTTTTACCTTTTTGAAGTGGAATCTCCCTTATCGTATCTTTGATTACAAAATGAATCCTTTTGTTTTTTGTCGTAGACACAATGCACATTGTAATTTTTTTACAAAATTGGGTATAAAATGTTTCTCCCCATATGAAATATAAATAAAAAACAGATACTCAAAGAGAGTATCTGTTTTAGAGGGAATTTTAATGAATACAAAAATTTGCAGTTTTTTGTTATTTTTTATCTTGCATTTTTACCTTTTGTTGTTGCCGCATATACGGGAATACCGATCAGTGTTACAACGATACTGATAGCGGAAAGCACAGTTGTCTGCAAACCAGACATAAACAGCTGGTTTACAATTACATACAGACCACTGATGATAGCAATGGCAGGAATTACAGGATACAGAGGAACTTTGTATGTTCTAACTGTATCAGGCTGTGTCTTACGCAGACGAATAACTGCCATAAATGTCAGTGTATAGAAAATCCAGCAAGAGAATACAGCCAGGTTTGTCAGCATGTTGAACTGACCACTGACAGCGTACAGAGCGCCCAGAATACTTACCAGCAGGATTGCATTGAAAGGCACCTGTGTTTTGCTCAGTTTTGCCAGAGATTTGCTGCCGGGCAGTGTACCTTCTGCTGCCAGAGAGTAGCATACACGAGAACCGGACAGAACGAAACCGTTTGCTGCACCCAATACGGAAATCATGATACCAACGGAAATGATCTTGCCGCCGAAATCGCCAAATACTGCAATGGCTACTGCGGATGCAGGCACTGCGATATTCATCATTTCATCTGCAGGCAGTACCCACAGGTATGCCAGGTTGATAACGAAGTAAACAGCCATGATGATGGATACACCACCAACGATTGCTACAGGCAGGTCTTTGCCGGGGTTTTTCATTTCCCCTGCGATAGCACCTACGTTAGTCCAGCCTTCAAATGCGAACAGTACCGCGATCATCAGCTGACCCAGAACAACTGCGGGGTTCAGATCGGGACCGATCATGGGGCTGAAAATGGGATTGTCGCCGGAACCTTTGATAAAGCCGAATACCATCAGCAGAATCAAAGGAATCAGTTTACAAATCGTAAATACAACCTGTGCGCCGCCGCCTACTGCGGAGCCCAGACCATTCAAAACAATAACGATAATAATTGCTACAATTGCTACGGGCAGGATCAAACCATCCCCTACGAACAATGCTGCCTGCTGCGCAAAAGCTACAGAAAGCGCTGCGATCATGGCGGGGTAGAACAGAATGGTCTGCATCCAACCAGCCAGGAAACCTACCTTTCTACCAAATGCTTCTTCCAGATATGCAACCATACCACCTGTTTTAGGAATCATGATTGCTACTTCCGCAAAGGTCATTGCCGCCGCAATACATACAAGACCAGTGATCAGCCATGCAATCATACCCAGACCTGGTGCGCCGCCTGTGGCTGTATAGATTGCCTGTGGCTTCAGAAATACCCCAGAACCAATTACACATCCGACTACTGTTGCCATTGCAGTAGAGATACCCAAATTCTTTTTCAGTTCCTGTTTGTTATTTTCCATAAATCATCCTCCTTCATCTTTTTTCGAAAATCACCGCTCTGGACAATAAAAGAGGATATGTAGGCACACTGCACCATGTTTGCCTGCATATCCTCTCTGTATCTTTGCCTGAAAGTTTTACTTCTACGGCGATTTCATCGTTCATGAAATACTTTCCAGAGCTCCATCCACAAAGGGTCTGTTTACCTGAAAGATTCTCCGCAGTCGGCGGCTGCGGATTGCTTCATCGGTTTCGAACGTCCGAAGTCTCCCCTCTGCATCAACTGGCTTCCCTATGATTTTCTTATAGATAGTATATAAAAAAATACAGAATTTGTCAATATTATTGATTAACTTTTTTCGCCTAACTGAAATTTATTTCACTATTCATTACAAATGTACACAAAGAAAATACAATCATATTTTTTTGTTTTTCCTATAAAATATAAAAAGCCTTTTTTTGGGAGGAACATATGGGACGCAAACAACTGCTGGTAGGAACAGCCATACTTGCCGGCGCAAATATCCTGACAAAATGCATGGGATTTTTTTACCGAATCTTCATGTCCAACTATATCGGCGCAGAAGGCATGGGGCTGTATCAATTGATTTTGCCCTTATATACACTGGCATGGAGCATCACTGCCGGTGGATTCACCGTAACCGTTTCCCGCCTGACTGCCCGGGAACATGCCCGAGGAGAAAATGGTTCCATCGGCAGAATTGTCAAACAATCTGCTTCCTTGTGTCTGCTTTTGAGCATCCTTCTCAGCTGTTTTCTCTTTTGGGGTGCAGACTGGATTGCCCTGCATGTCTTACAAGAGCCTAGGACGGCTCTTTCGCTGCGGCTGCTGGCATTTGCCATTCCTTTTATGTCCGTTGGTTCCTGCCTACGGGGATTTTTCCAAGGACTCCAGCAAATGACAGTTCCTGCATTTTCGCAAATTCTGGAACAATTGCTTCGCATTGGCTCCATCTATCTGCTGGCAGGGATTTTTGTGCCACGAGGATTGGAATATGCTTGCTTTGCTGCCGTCTGCGGCATCGTGCTGGGCGAAGCCGGCGCTTTTTGTTATACATTCTTCCACTACCTGCACAAAAAACGCCATTGGAAATTCATTCGTAAACCTGCCATCTCTTCCGGCGCATGTTTTTCCCTGATATTATCCATGGCAATTCCCTTAAGTGCCATCCGCATCACCGGTTCTCTCCTTTCCACGCTGGAAAATATCCTCATTCCACAGCGTTTGGCATTATACGGAAGCAGTTCTCAAGAAGCACTGGCTTCCTATGGGGAACTAACAGGGATGGTAATGCCTTTGCTGATGCTGCCTTCCGCTTTTCTCATGGCATTTTCTGTTTCACTGGTGCCTGAGATTTCAGAAGCATGTGCTGTCAGCCAGAACAACCGTATTCGTCGTACTGTTTCCGCTTCCCTTTTGCTGACCTCTATATTAGGTGCTGGTTCTGCCTGTCTATTCGCTGTTTTCCCTCGGGAAATCTGTTATGTTGTCTACGGCAGGAGCAATTTAGGGCAGCTTTTGTTTCCACTGGCATTTCTCTGTCCTCTTTTATATGGGCAAACCACCATCAACGGTCTGTTGAATGGATTGGGAGAACATTTTTTCCTGTTCTGGAGCCATATTCTTTCTTCTCTCATTACCATTGCTTTTATTTGGTTCGCCATGCCTTATTGGGGATTAAGTGCCTTCTGTGCCGGATGGTTTTGCAGTCTACTAGCGGTCACCATTCTTTCTTTGCGGAAACTGAAAAAGCGCACAGGTGTATCGCCATCCCTCTTTGACTGTTTTGGACGTCCCATCCTCGCAGGAATCGCTGCGGCTCTTATTATCCGTCTGGTCATCCAAACCAGTACCCCGTCCCCTCTGTTATTCTGCGGAACACTGTTGGGTATGGGCATACTGTATCTGGTCTTTCTGGGAGCATTGGGCTGTCTGGATGAAGATACCCTGCAATTGCTGAAAAGAAAGCGTACATAAAAAATAAGGGCTTGCTGTCGCAAAACAGCAAACCCTTTTTATTAATTGCTTTATTTATTTCTTTCTTTTTTTGTATTCTGCCTTTCTGGCTTTATCCGTCTGGGCTTTTTCTTTTTCTCTGGCTTCTTTTTCTGCCAACATATCATTGATGTCTTCTGGCAGTTCCAATGTCAAACGACCCAGCTTGCCACCGCGGTATTCATCCATAAGGATTTTAGAAGCACGTTCCAGATCCGGTTCATCCCCTTTGAGTTTAAAGCCTCTGGCTTCGGCAATCTGACGCAGTACGTCATGGGGTTCCGCAATGGTATCAAATTCGATGTTGTACCGTTTGCGGATGCAATCAGGATTAACTACCATCATATGGTTGATGAAGGCTGTTGCCAATGTCTGGGCATCCAGAATATCATCGTTGATGGCACCGGTAAATGCCAGTTTCAGACCTACCTGCTGATCTTCAAATTTTGGCCACAAAATACCGGGTGTATCCAAAAGTTCAAAGTCTTTTTTCAGCTTTATCCACTGTTTACCACGAGTCACACCGGGTTTATCCCCTGTTTTTGCTGTGGTTTTCCCCACATATTTATTAATGAAAGTGGATTTTCCTACATTTGGAATACCGGCAATCATGGCGCGGATAGGCACATTAATTCTGCCTCTGGCGCGAAGTTTCTCGATTTTATCTTTCATTAATGCACGAGCTGCGTTTGTCACATCTGCCATGCCTGTACCTTTGATGGCATTCATTTCAATAACATGAAAACCTTTTTCTTCAAAATATTTTGTCCAGATTTCCGTTGCCGCTGGGTCTGCCAGGTCACTCTTGTTCATAAGCAGAATGCGGTGTTTGTTTTTCGCCAGTTCATCCAGATCAGGGTTTTTGCTGCTATATGGAATTCTGGCGTCTACCAGTTCAATGACAATATCCACCAGAGAAATGGTCTCCTCCATCATACGGCGGGTTTTTGTCATATGCCCCGGATACCACTGTATATGCATAAAATTCCTCCTTATTTCACCATGCCAATATCACTGAAAGGATACAGACGCAGTACCACTCTGCCCATGATATCCTCTTTTTCTATGGCGCCAATGGACTGCCTGCGGCTATCCGTGCTGGCATTTCGATTATCCCCCATAACAAAATAACAGTCCTCAGGCACAACAAATGGATAGGTGATGTCCCCTTTATCCTGCATAGGTTCTGCAATATAAGGTTCTTCCACTAGCGTCCCATTTATGTATAAATGATAAATGCCGCTGCCATTGTTCCGCAGATCAATTTCATCTCCGGGCAGACCAATGACGCGTTTGATGATATTTTCCTGATATTCCACATTATCCAGCTTGCAGATAACAATATCATTCACCTGGGGTGAAGCCACTCTTGTTTCCAGTTTATTGATCACCAGAAAATCCCCATGGTGGAAGTTAGGCTCCATAGATGAGCCTTTCACATAGATGGTACCGATGACAAAGGTGCGCAAAAGCAAGACAATGACAACAATTGCCACCATCTGTATCAAAGTTGAAATCCATACTTTCTTGTCCTTCTCTGTTTTTTTCCTGGACATTGCCCCTGCGCCTCCTTTCCACTTCCCTATCTTTACCAATATACCATCTTACCCCTTTTTTCGTCAAATGCAAAATCACATTTGCCTTTCACGAAAAAAGCCTTGATGAGAAACTCACCAAGGCCTGTTTTTCTTATCTCAATACTTCTTTTACCTTTGCTGCTTTACCAACCTTATCTCTCAGGTAGAAGAGTTTCGCACGTCTTACGATACCGCGTCTTACTACTTCGATACGATCGATTCTAGGAGAATGCAAAGGCCATGTTCTTTCCACGCCAACGCCGGATGCAATACGTCTTACTGTGAAAGTTTCTCTGATGCCGCCGCCCTGTCTTTTGATAACAACGCCTTCGAACATCTGCAGTCTTTCTCTAGAGCCTTCGACTACTTTCGCATATACACGAATTGTATCACCTACGTTAAAAGGAGTTACTTCGCTTTTCAGCTGTTCCTGTTCCAGTTCTCTGATGATATCCATTTTGTTTCCTCCTTTCCCCAAAGACGTTCTTACCGCCATCCTCTTGATGCGCCATTGGACCGTCCGTAATCAACATGAAAGATTATACCACGCCTCCGGGCGTTTTGCAAGCACTTTTTTATACTTTTTACTGCTTTTTTCTTAGTACAGAAAGTGCGTCAGCCATACGCAGGCAGGCAGTTCCACAACGGAAATCAAAGTGGTCAAAAGTACAATATCCGAGGACATTTTTTCACCATATCCATACTTTTCCACCATCATAGGCACAACAACTGCCGCAGGCAATGCTGCCGTTACCAGAAAAATGGATTTTGCCATGTCCCACGCCGGAACAATCAGCATGACTGCCCACGCCAAAAACGGCATCGCCAGCATTTTTACAATACTCAATTCCAGCGCATCCTTTTCATGGAACAGCTGCTTGATACCGCTGCTGCCAGCCAGTGCACCTATGTAAATGAGGGAAAGAGGTGTAGAAAGGTCCCCTAACCGTGTCAGGAAGTCCAGAAGCGCCTGTGGTACAAACTGCACCGTATGGCTCAATGTCAGCGCCAGACCAAGGAAAATAGCAATACAGTTGGGGTTCACAGCACCTTTGAGGAATGTTTTCCCCATCTGTCCGCCGCTGCCGCCCTGTTTGCCGCCAAGGACATAAACACCATAACTCCACAGATACAGATTCAGCCCCAAAACGCCGGCAGACATATACATAACGCCCACATCTCCAAAAAAGATTGCCGCAACAGGCAGACCAATAAATCCATTATTCAGGGAACCAGTGGTGATATCCAGCATATCCAGCAGACGTCCATCCAGCTTTCTTGCCTTTCCGTAAAGACGCATCAGAAAACCGAATATCATCATGGCTGCCGCCTGAGCTGCCATCATCAGGAAAAAGCCAACCAGAATATCATTGGTGATTTCAATATTGGCAATGGTAGTCACCAGCATAGCCGGAATTGTTGCCTGCATAACCAGACCGCCCAGCCCTTTATTGACTTCTCGTGTAAGCCATCCTTTTCGGTATCCATAATACCCCACCACTATCATGGCAAAGAGTATAAAAAACTGACCGTACATATTCTCTCTCCTTTCAAAGGAAAAGATACCTTCGCTGTGAAAACAACAAAGGTATCGTCTTTATCTTCTGTAATCAATAATGCAGTACGGAACTGATGTTATATCCTTCCAGCACGTCTCTGCCGTGGAGGAAATCCAGTTCGATCAAGAATGCCAAACCAACCACTTCCGCACCAACGCTTTCTACCATTTCAATGATGGCTTTTGCAGTGCCGCCTGTAGCCAGCAGGTCATCCACGATGACAACTTTCTGTCCGGGCTGGATGGCGTCTTTATGCACTTCAATGACAGCTGTGCCATATTCCAGCGCATACTCCTTGCTGATAACTTCCGCGGGCAGTTTGCCTTTTTTGCGCACGGGAACAAAGCCTTTTTTCAGGTTGTAAGCCAAAGGCATCCCAAAAATAAAGCCACGGGATTCGGGACCCAAAATCAGGTCAAAATCCACGCCGTCCAGATTTGCCTGAATCTGGTCAATGGCTTCCCGCAGGGCATCCCCTTCTTTCAACAGTGTTGTAATGTCCCGAAAAATGACACCTTCTTCGGGGAAATTTTCAATTGATCTGATCTTTTCTTTCAAATCCATGGTTTTCGTCCTCCTATTTCGACACCCGGAAATCCCGAATCACAAGCTGTACGGACTGCCTGCCATTATAGGAATTGATGTCAATGCTGTATACAAAGTCTAATGCCATGGGAAGTTTCCCATACTGTATTATTTTATCACAATCCTCTGCCGGATACAATTCTTTTAGAATTCCCCGCAGATTTTCCAGTCCATTAAAGTCCACCGCAGACAGCACCATACGAGAAGCATCTTCCCGCAAAGTCAGCTGCATCATATCCTTATTCTTCCCAACCAGACGAATCCGTTCCACCCATACATGCTGTGTGGCAAAAAGGGGAGATGGATTTTCCTTACCAAAAGGTGCCAGTCCTTTCAGTTCTTCTGCCAGTTTCATATGAATCTGGGAAAAGTCCAGTATCTTTTCAATACGCAGCACCGGTGTCATATCCTGTTCTGTTAGTTTACATTCCTCATTGAGCCGCTGCCGCAAAATGGGAATATTTTCGTGAGGCAGCGAAAGTCCTGCTGCCATGGCATGTCCACCAAAGCGTGTGAACAATTCCCGACAGTTATAAAGGGCTTCGAAAATATGATAGCCTTCAATACTGCGGGCAGAACCTTTTGCGCCTTCTTCCGCTTTTGTAATAAGGATGGTAGGATGATAATACTTATCCTTGATACGTCCTGCCACAATGCCGGCAATACTTTCATGGATTTCTCCGTCATAAAGTACCAGCACTTTTTCTAGAGGCGTTTCCTGCTGGTCCAGCTGTTCCGTCAGTCGTTCCACCGCCTGTGTGGTCATTTCTTTTCGTTCTTCGTTCAGCTGCATCAAATGACGGGCAATAGCACGGGCTTTATCCACATCTGTTTCCCGAAACAGTTCCACAGCGATTCTGCCGCTTTCCAGACGTCCTGTGGCATTGATGCATGGCCCTACCACAAATCCCAGATGGTATTCTGTAACCTGTTTATCCGCCAAACCTGTTTCTTCCAATAAAACACGCAACCCCACATTGGTGGTATGCTGTATTTCTTTCAGCCCCAGCTTCACAATGGTACGGTTTTCATCCAGCAAATCCACGATATCGCAAACGGTTGCCACTGCCGCAAAACAAAGCAATTCCTTTTCCAAAGGGTCGCCGCTGTAGCCAAACCGTCCCAACAACAGCAGGGCAAATTTATAAGAAATTCCTGCGGCGCACAAGAAAGGAAAAGGATATTCACAATCCCGCCGTTTCGGGTCGATAACTGCATCCCCACTGGGCAGAATATCCCGCCATGCGCCTTCTTTTCCCTCTGTAAAAGCTGGTTCGTGGTGATCCAGTATGACCACTTCCATACCCAGTTCCTTCGCCAGCGCCACTTCCCCCATGGCCGCAATGCCGTTATCACAGGTAAAAAGCACCCCAACCCCTTCGTTTGCCAGCTGTTCCACCGCTTTATTGTTCAGCCCGTATCCTTCCTGCTGCCGATGAGGCACATAATAAGTCACCTCACCGCCGCATTTCTCAATGGTACGGCTCAATATGGTGGTACTCATGACGCCATCCACGTCATAGTCCCCATAAACGGCAATCTTCTTTCCTTTTTTGATAGCCATGGTGATCAAATCCAGCCCTTTTTCCATATCCTGCATTTCTAGCCCATTATGCAGGCTGGAAGCATCGGGATACAGAAAATCATGGGTCTGTTTTCGGGAAAGCAGTTTCCGGTTGGCAAGGACTGCCGCCGTCGCCTGCTGGATGCCCATATCTGCTGCCATGGCACCAATATCTACTTTTGTACGTTTCAATTGCCAGCGTTTCATGGCAATCCTCCTTTTTTCTCTCATCATAAAAAAGGCTCTGCATCTCACTGGAAATGCAAAGCCTTTTCTTGATTTCCCATCATACGGTATATGTAATGCCTTTCAGATCAATCTTTGGAAAAAGCGAAAATGGTCTGACTGCGGAACCATTCCCCCTGACGCAGTACTGCAGAAGGGAAATGTCCATAAGCTGTTGCGTTAGGGAAGCCCTGTGTTTCAAAACAGAATCCACTACGGCGACCATAAACGGTGCCATTTTTCCCTTTCACAACGCCATCCAAGAAGTTGCCGGAATAGAACTGCACACCAGGCTGGTCAGAATATACTGCCATACGGATGCCTGTTTCTTCCCCAACAGCTTCAGCACATTTACGCACCATATCTTTCTGGTAACCATTGGGAATCCAGTTATGGTCATAGCCACTGCCGTTTTTCAGCTGTACAAAGTCCGCATCAATGCGTTCCATGATTTCATGGGGTTCTCTGAAGTCCATGGGTGTGCCTTCTACTGTAGCAATCACACCTGTAGGCAGGCATTCGTTGTTATTTTCTGTATAAAAATCTGCGAGAATCTGTACTTTATGCTGTTCCAGTGTGCCTGCATCATGACCGTTCAGATTAAAATAGCTGTGGTTAGTCAGATTCAGCACCGTATCTGTATCACAGACTGCCTGATATTCCACACAGAAACGGTTTTCATCATCCAGACGATACCGCACTTCTGTGCAAAGGGTACCGGGATAGCCTTCTTCCCCGTTGGGGCTGGTGTAACGCATGCAAAGAGCATCGTCCTCCACATCTGCTGTCCAAACCTTTTTGTCAAAGCCTTCTTTGCCTCCATGAAGATGATTTGCACCGTCGTTGCAGTACAATTCGTATTCCACACCATTGAGGACAAAACGACCTTTGCCAATACGGTTGGCGAATCTGCCTGCCACTGCGCCCATGAATTTGTCCTGCGCTTCATAATCCGGCATAGTGTCATAGCCCAGCACCACATCAGTTCCTGCAAATTTCAGGGACTGTACTGCCGCGCCATATGTGAGGATGGTAACTTCTGTCCCCACACTGTTTTTCAGGGTAAAGGCGAAAACCGCTTCCCCTGTCTTTGTCTGTCCGAAAAGACGTTTTTTGATTTCCATATCCTTCTCTCCTTAAAAAATATCAGTCATGTATCATCATTCTTGCCGCACCATAAATGCCGGCATCATTTCCCAATTCAGCCAGTTTGAATTTTGTATCTTTCTGGGTGTGGAAAGCAAATTTGCGGAAGTACTCCTCGATGGGATCTGTCAAAAATCTCCCCGCTTTTGACACACCACCGCCAATGAGAATCAATTCCATATCTGCCAGCGCACAGCATCCAGCCAGTGCCATACCCATGGTCTTTGCCATAAAGTCAAACACTTCCATTGCCAGTGCGTCCCCTTCTTTTGCCGCATCAATGACATTTTTTGTGGTCAAATCAGCTTTGTCACGCAGAATGGAAGGTGCATCGGTTTCTGCCAATTTTTTCTTTGCCAGACGCAGGATGCCTGTTGCGGAAGTATACTGTTCCAGACAGCCGCAGTTTCCGCAGTTGCAGTGCTCTGTTTCTAAGGGATTCACGCAGATATGCCCCACTTCTGCCGCACTGCCGGTGACACCGCCATGAATCTTGCCATTGAGAATCAGACCGCCGCCGATACCAGTACCAATGGTAATCATCAGCACATCATCAAAGCCTCTGCCGCCGCCTTTCCAGACTTCCCCCAGGGCTGCCACATTGGCGTCATTTCCTGCTTTTACTTCAAATCCTGTCAGAGCTTTCAGTTCTTCTGTCACATGCATGATACCCCAGCCAAGATTCACACAATGGTTTACCACACCATCATCTGTGACAGGTCCGGGAACACCGATGCCTGCCCCTTTGACAGATGTTTTGTCAATGCCACGTTCTTTCAATTTTTCTTCCAGACTTGCAGCAACATCCGGCAGGATGGCTTTGCCGCCGTTTGATGTATTGGTCGGGATTTCCCATTTTTCCACCAGTGCGCCTTCCGTTGTAAACAGACCGATTTTCACAGTGGTACCGCCTACATCAATGCCAAAAACATAATCCATTTCTACACCTCATGTATATCTGATTTTTGCAGTCCGCTATTTCACGGTGCAAATCAATTTTTCAGTCACTCGGAGACATTATACCATACTTTATAGGAAATGTCTTTGTGCAATCTCCATGAGTTCCTATCCCTTATGTTGCAACATTGATACAAATGCATCCCGACTTTTCCTTTTCTTTACATGCTTATGCGGCGAAATTTTCGGACATGCTAAAAAAGATACTTCTTTCCATATTTTCCATCAAAAAAGCCCCGCAGACCATTTTGTCTACGAGGCTTTCTATTTGATAGCATTACAATTTCTGATGGATAAATTTCATTTCTTTCTTGCAGTCTTCCCGTTCTTCCAGTTCTGGATGCTCTGCCAGATACTTTCTTGCACCTGTGCGGTTGGCTTCAGAAACCATAGCCAGAACCTGCAAAATGTGGTAATAGTGTGCGAATTCTGGATTCTGTCTTGCTCTGTCAAAGTCTGTTGCTTTCAGAACCAGCAGCTTTCTTGCCGCTTCGTCCTTATCCAAATGGAACAGTGTCAAAGCCAGCATGATATAGTATTCCTGCGCCATCACGGTATTCAATCCCTTTGGAGGTACTGTCAGAAGGCGATTTTTCGCTGTTTCGTAATCACCTTTTGCCATATAGCCTTTGCCAATCTGTGTCAGCAGCATTGCCTGCATGGCACGGCTTCTCTGCCCCTGCAACGCTTTTTCCATGGATTCGATATATTTATCGGGTTCCTGCTGCAGCAGAGGATTCATGGCTTTCACTTCTTTTTCCAGATCCTGCAGATACTGTTTATTCACAAATACGCCGCCTACAAAAAAGCCAGCAATGATGATGCCATAAAGACCCCAGAATGCTTCACCCAAAGCGCCTGTGGTCTGCAACCAAATGGCAGCGATCAAAAACACCAGCAGAAGTGCCCAATAGATTTTTCTTGCTTTCATAGTAATTCTCCCAACCTCTTTCTTCCTTATAAGACAAGTAATCACGCAGAAGAATACCACAGCCAGCGCCTAAGTGCAAGGGTTTTTCCAAAAAACATGCCCCTTTATACATTTTTTTCCATAAAATCCGTTTTTTCAATGGTTTCTTCCAGCAATGCCCCAATATCTCCCATCAAATCTATACAGTCCAATTTTCCTGCCGAAAGGGTCGGACAATCCATAGCCCCAAACTTTTCCCGAAATGCCAGCAGGAAAAACAGCCGCTGTTTTTTCGCTTCTTCCGGCTCAAAGAGAATCCCCAGTATCATAATGGCAGCCACCAAGGCACTGCATATACCGCCAATCCCAAAACCGCTGCAAACAGCACCACAGCTGTCTATCAATTCTTTTGACAAAGGAAAACCATATTGGTCTGATGCTGCCCGCAATAACGCCAAAGAGCAGTTTTCACCTGCTCTGCAATATGCCATTGTTTTCTCTTTCATAAATGATTCACCTCATTTTTCCTCCTGTCCTATGATATGAAGAAAATCAGGTTTTGTCCCCCTCTTGACAAAATTTCACGGAAGTTCTATACTTCATTTAGTTTGATTTCCAACTAATTAAAAAGGAAGTGTTTCCATGAATTACGGAGATTTACATTATTTATTGCTTCTGGCATTCAACCGCTCCAATAAAGCCATTGTGCGTCAGACAGCCAAAGGGGACCTGCTGCCCGGTCAGCCGAAAATACTGGAATTTCTCTGGGAACATCCCGACTGTACCCAGAAAGAAATTTCTCTAGGATGTGTTCTGGATAAGTCCACCGTTACCAGTCTGGTCACTCGTATGGAACAGCAGAACTACCTTACCAAAGCACCCGACCCATCGGACCGGCGCAATTATCGCCTTTCCCTCACCGAAAAAGGGAAGGAAAAAGCTCTGGAGGTGCGAAAAGTCTGCGCTTTTGTGGATAAAATCGCATGGCAGGACATTCCGCCGGAGGAACAGAAACAATTTCTGAAAACATTCCAGAAAATCCTGTTAAATTTAGAATCTTTGGAGGCGACAATATGAAAAAACTCATTTTCCGCTACATCTGGTTTATATTGGGCATTCTCATCAACTCCTTCGGTATCGTTTTCATCACCAAAGCCAGTCTGGGAACCTCCCCCATTTCCAGTGTGCCTTATGTTTTAAGTTTTCGTTTTCCCCTTTCCTTTGGTGCATTCACCTTCCTGCTGAATATGCTTTTCATTCTGGGCGAAGTAATTCTGCTTCGCAGACAATTCCGCCCTTATCAATATCTGCAAATCGTGGTAAATATGATTTTCAGCAGCTTCATCGACATCAGCATGACACTGTTGGAAAGTTTCACTCCCACCCATTTTGCAAGCCAGATTCTTTCCCTGTTGGTAGGATGTACCATACTGGCATTGGGTATCTGTATCGAAGTTGCCCCTAACGTGCTAGTGGTTCCCGGCGAGGGTATTGTCAAAGCCATTTCTCAGGTCAGCCGCAAAAAATTCGGCAGTGTCAAAGTCATTTTTGATGTCACATTAATTTTAACCGCTGCCTGTCTTTCCCTGCTGTTTTTCCACCATTTGAACGGCTTGGGCATCGGTACCATCATTTCTGCGCTTTTGGTGGGCAGAATCGTAAACGTTATCCAGAAACACCTGCACATTCTAAAACGCATCCCAACAGCCGCATAAATTCATACAAAAAAAGAAGGTATGCTTTATATGCATCTTCATAAGAATACAAAAAAGCTGAAATCCTTATCATACAAAGGATTCCAGCTTTTTTACTGAGATTATATTGGTTATGTTTTCTTCTGAAGGCAACCGTCACAATTTTCCTTAAGAGGAAGTTGCTTTTCATACCTTCTTTTTTATATTCTTATAAAATTTTAGCCTCAGGCACCGCAAGCGCCTTCCACTTCATCTTCTGCCACCAGTTTTGTAGCCAGAGGACGATATTTGCCGCTTTCCCAACGATGGTTCTGGCTGTGAATCCACAGATAGCATACTGCTGTGAAGATGGCACCCACAATAAAGGATGTTAAGCCTTCATTGATGATGGGCACAAGAGGTGCTACCACAAAGTAGCCCAGCACCAGACCCAGCACCAAACCCACAAGAGGAATGCCATACATAATCAAAATGGCATGCATGAAAGCATTGTCCTGCAGTTCCAGTTCTACCCAGTCGCCTACTTCTGCTTCGCACAGGTTCTGGGCTTCAATATCCATATCATTTTCCATCATACCGCTCAGGCATGCACGACATTCGCCGCATGCTTCTTTACGCACGATATGAACTGTTACAAATCTGCCTTTGGTTTCTGTAACCAAACCTTTCATATCTATTCCACCTTTCTGTATCCAAACCCGTATCTACGGGTTATTTTGTTTTGTGACTCAAGATATTGTACCATAGGCACATCATAAAGAAAAGTGATTTTTGCACAGAAAAATTAATTTTCCCTTTGTTTTGTGGCTTTTTGTTCGTACAATCGGAAAAAGAAATTTTTCAGCAGTGCGCCAAGGGGCACGGCGAACAACAATCCCCAAAATCCGAAAAATCCGCCAAAGACAGCCAAGGACAGCAGCACCAGAACAGGGTGCAGTTCCACACGGCTTCCCACCACCCGCGGCACAATGACAGCGCTGTCCAGCTGCTGCAAAAGCAAAATGGCTATGGCTGCATAGACTGCCCGCATGGGTTCTGAGCTGAATAATCCCGACAATACGGCAAGCAAAAACGCCACCGCCGCACCAAAATAAGGAATGAGGTTAGAAAAACCAGAAAATATGCCAATGACCACACCATAAGGAATTCCGATAATCCAGAAAGTTCCGGCAAAAAGGGCTCCCATAATAGCCGCATCCACCAATTGTCCGCACAAATACCCCATGACTACTTCATAGACCTCTGTAAAAAATCCAGAAATTTTTCTTGTCCTGCCCTGTCCCAAAAACACATTGCCTACCTGTCCCAGAAAAAACTGTACATTTTCTTTTTCCGACAAAAAATAAAACGCTGCCGCAAAACCAATGGCTGCATTGAGAATCTGCCCACCTGCTTCTGGCAAAGCTCCTGCTATCCGCAGAACACCATTCTCGATAGCTGCGCTGACTTCCGTAACTGCCGTTGTCAAAATACCCTCGGCGTTTTGCAGTAGACCATATTCTGCCAGCTTCAGTTGGAGCAGTACCAGCCAATCCCCTGCTTGTCGGGTAAAATCCCCTGCCTGCTGTGCCAGACTTTCCAGATCCGCCGTACCAAGACCACGCACAACACCACAAATCAACAAACCAATCACACCAAATACCAGAAGATAGGTCATACCCGTTCCCACACGCCGATTTTTCACGCGGGTCTTTTGTTTTGCCGTCAGGCGTTTTTCATAAAATCTTTGCCAGAATGCCACCAATGGTTCCAGTACTACCGCAATGCCTACTGACCAGAAAAAGGGCGCAAAAACGGCGAGGACATGCCTCGCCGTTTCTAATATGACATTTTTCGCAGCGGAAAGATGAAAGACAACCGCTCCCAGCAGTACCAAAACACCTGCTGTCAGAATCACGTGAAATCCGATTTCCAGATATTTTCTGTTCCATGGCAGACGCAATTGTCATTCTCCCTTTCCATCTTCATTTTTTATTTCATCTGTTTCAGTGCTTCTTTCAGGAAATCCCATGTACGTACAGTGGAAGAAATGGAAAGACGTTCTTCCGGTGTGTGTACGTCAAACATGTTAGGTCCCAAAGATACCATATCCAGCCAAGGCATTTTTTCTGCAAACAGACCACATTCTACACCAGCGTGGATGGCTGTCAGTTTGGGTTCTCTGCCTGTTGCTTTGCGATAAGCATCCTGCAGCAGTACCAGCAGTTTGGAATCATCGCTGTATACCCAGCCAGGATAGTCGTTGCTGCTTGCTACAGAAGCACCGCACAGCTGTGCAATGGCTTCAATCTTTCTGCAGATCACTTCTTTTCTGGATGCAACCGCACTGCGGACAGCACTGTCGAAGTGAACACCTTTTTCATCTGTGCATACAACACCGATGTTGCTGGAGCTTTCTACCAGACCTTCGATGTCCATGCTCATGGTTTCTACACCAAAAGGAATCAGCAGCAGGATGGAGATAACATGGCTCTTTGTTCCTTCTGTCATCACTTCTGTCACTGCTTCATTTGCTTTTTCCCATGTGATCATCATATCCGTTTCGGTGCGGTGATATTCCTGTTTCAGTACTTTTTCCATTTCCGCAACGATTTTTTCTGCTTCTTTTGCAGCATCCGCTGTCATGGTCAGAACAGCGTCTGCTTCTCTACAGATGGCATTGTCCATTTTGCCGCCTTCTACGCGTACCAGAGAATATGCCACTTTGCTCTGCAGTTCATCCAGCAGTCTGCCCATGAGTTTGTTTGCGCTTGCACGCTGCAGATTGATGTCGCTGCCGGAATGTCCGCCTTTCAGACCTCTGATCCGCAGTACATAAGCTTCTTCGCCAGCTTTCACAGCTTCTTTTTCCACTGGCAGTGTTACCTGTACTCTTCTGCCGCCGCAGCAGCTTACCAGGAATTCACCTTCTTCTTCAGAGTCCATATTGATGAAATAAGTACCCTTCAGGTCAGAAACATCCAGTGCTTTTGCGCCGTCCATACCTGTTTCTTCGTTTGTGGTGAACACAGCTTCCACAAAGGGATGTTCCAGAGTTGTGCTGTCCAGTACTGCCAGCATGAATGCAACAGCAATACCGTTATCCGCGCCCAGAGTTGTGCCTTTTGCGCGAATCATATCACCGTCGATTTCCAGCTGCAGAGGGTCTTTTGTGAAATCGTGTTCCACACTGCCCAGTTTTTCACATACCATATCGATATGTCCCTGGAAAATTACGCCGGGAGCCTGTTCATAGCCAGGTGTTGCAGCTTTTTTCACTACTACATTGTCCGCTGCATCTCTGCGGCATTCCAGTCCTCTTTCTTTGGCAAAGTCTACGATATACTGTGCCAGTGCAGCTTCGTTGCCGCTGCCGTGAGGGATTTTTGTGATTTCCTCAAAATAATAAAATACTTTGTCTGTTCCCAAAGCATCTAAAACGCCCATTGTTTGTGCCTCCTTCTTTTTTCTTTGTCAAACAACTCCTTTATGGTACCATTCTTTTGCCATTCTGTCCACCATTGCCGCCTTCCTTTTGCCCATAAAAAAAAGAAAACCATAAAAGAAATTTCCCATTCAAGTAATTTTTATTTCCCTTTTCCTTGATTTCTCAATGGAAATTACAGCAGATGTATTCAGAAAAAACACGGCTAAGAAAGCCTGTAAAAAATAAGAAAGCCGGAATCCTCTGTATCATAAGGATTTCAGCTTACTTTTCTTTCTTATGAAGAAGCTCCAAAAGAACCTCTGTTTTCGTAGTTTTCCAATTTCTGATTATTTTTCATCAGAAACATCATATTTTCTGATGAATGTTTCCAAGTCCTCAAAATCCGCCATACGCGCTTTGATTTCTTCATGAGACCAATCCCACCAGCGAATCCGTTCCAATGCAGCAATGATATCGTCAGAAAAGCGCATACGGATTTTCTTTGCTGGTACACCTGCTACCACTGTATAAGGCGGTACATCGTGGGTCACAACGGCACCACTGCCAACCACCGCACCATTGCCGATGGTCACCCCCGCCATGATTGTTACGCCATGTCCCAACCACACATCATTCCCGATGTGCACACGGGATTCCTTCCGCCATTCAAAAAATGCCTCATCATCTTTTCCGAAGCCAAACTGTTTCCGGCGATAGGTAAAATGATGCTGTGCTGGACGGGTATAGGTTGGATGATTGCCGGGATTGATGCGCACAAAACTTGCGATGGAGCAGAATTTGCCAATATCCGCCGCAAAAATCTGGTTATACCCCGCACAATAGGTATAATCCCCAAAGGTCACATCTTCCAGTTCACTGTGCGCCTGCACCTGTGTGTAACGTCCCAACTCGGTGTCAATGAGCACCACGTCATCTTCTATATTATCGTATTCTTTCAGCACAAAGCCTCTACCCCGCTTTCTTCTGCCAGATAGATTCCTAAATCCGGCGCTGCTTTTTCATATGTTCCATGAAAATCACTGCCGCCTGTCAAAAACAGACCGTACACATCCGCATATCTGCGAATCTTTTCACGTGCCTGCTCATCATTTGCAGGATGGTTCAGTTCCAGACCTTTCAAGCCAGCCTCCACCAATTTTGGAATCAAATCAAAATTCTGCTGCTGTCCGCTATGGGCAAGGACTGCCTTTCCGCCTGCCGCCGTAATCACTCGAACAGCTTCGTAAGGGTCCAGATACTTGATATCAAAATGGCAGATACCATTGTTTTTGAATATTTTCTGATAAAATTCTCCGAACATATCTGGTGCCTGACCTGTCTGCACCAAATATTCCATGATATGCTGTTTATAAATATATTTGCCATCTGCCCGATGAATTTTATCCAAATCCACATGATAGCCATTTTCTTCCAAAATTCCAATCTGTTTCATGGAATTTTCATGTCTGGCTTCCAAAAGAGGATGCACAAAATCCTCCACCAATGCCACATCCTTTATGTCATATCCCAAAACATGCACCCGTTTATCCACTGTATAGTCATAAGCGGAAATCTCAATGCCCGGAATCACTTTCACAGGCAGCCCTTCAGGAATCTGAGATGCGTGAGAAAGGGTGTCGTGGTCTGTCACTGCAATGACATCCAGCCCCTTTTTCGCTGCCAATTCTGCCAGTTCCCTAATGGTGTAACTGCCATCAGAAACACGAGAATGTATATGTAAATCCGCTTTTCTCATTGGAACGTCCCCTCCGAAATGTTAAACACCTTATCACACAATCCATCCATAAATTCCAAGTCATGGAAAATGCCAATCATGCTGGTGCCTTTTTCTTTCAGCTGCATGAGCATATCTTTTACCAGAATTTTTGTTTTATTGTCCAAAGACGCTGTGGGTTCGTCCAGCAGCATCAGTCTGGGCTGTTTTACCATGGTATGGGCAAGGTTCAGACGCAGCCGTTCCCCACCGGAGAATGTATTGGGATACAAATCCCACAAAGGTTCCGGCAGACGGAAGTACCGCAGCATAGCTTCCGCTTTTTCTTTTGCTTCCGCCGCATCCACGCCTCTTTCCAGCAGTGCATTCATGACATGTTCTCTGGCTGTGGTACGAGGCATCACGTTCAGAAACTGGGAAACATAACCGATTTCATTTTTCCGCAGGAACAGAATCTGTCTTTCCGGCGCTGTGGTCAGCTCCACTTCCCCAAAGGCTTCACTCTGGTAAGTGATCTTACCTGTGGATGCCAGATATGTACGATGAATACATTTTAATATGGTAGATTTTCCGGCACCGGACAGCCCTACGATACCGATAAACTGTCCCTGTTCCAAAGTAAAGTTAATATTCTGACAGGAATGGATTTCTTTCTTTGCGTTATGCAGATAAAAATTCTTTGCCAGATTTTCGATTTTCAGAATTTCCATAATTACCTCCTGTATTCCACCCGAGATGTGGTACGTCCATCTACCAGCACATGGGTGATGACGGGATAGCCGTCCAAAATATCAATGATGAGCAAATCCGCTTTTTTTCCGGGGGCGATAGAGCCATAATCCTCAGCCAGCCCCACTGCCTTTGCAGGATTGAGCGTTGCTTTCTGTACCATCTGGGGCAGGTCAATGCCTGCTTTTTCATGCATCTTAAATACCCCATGGAGAATTGCCGGCGGATAGTAATCCGAGCAAAGGACATCGGCACAGCCTGCCTCAATGGCTTCTGCCGCGGACATGTTGCCGGAATGGCTGCCGCCCAGCAGGATATTGGGCGCACCTACAACGGTGTAGAATCCCAGTTGACGGGCTTCTTTTGCTGTTTCAATATTGATGGGGAATTCGCTGATATCTACGCCGATCTTTTCATTGATATGTAATTTTTCTTTTGTATCATCGTCATGGGATGCCACAGCAATGCCATTGGCATGTGCCAGCTCACACAATTCCTTCATCTGAGCAAAAGACAGCATTTCTTTGTTCTGCTGTTCTTCCAGCATCTGTGCAAATTCTTCTTCCTTGATTTCCCGGTTCTGATATTTTTCCAGAACCTGATAATACATGCCAATATCCCGGTACTGTCCCTGTCCGGGAGAATGATCCATAAAGGAAATCTCGTCAATCATTTTCTTTTCAATCATCTCTTTGGCAATGCCATAAGCACCTATGTTATCGATTTCCAGACGCAGATGGAAACGATGGTGGATGAGGTGATTTCTTTCGTGGATGTCGCGAATGAGGTCGGCAATCTTCCGCACATTTTCCTGAGTGCGCAAAGGAGATTTGCCAAACATTTCATCTTTATATAAAGAAAGGGAATGATAAATGGTGGTGATGCCCAAGTGAAGCAGTTCCCTTTCGCATTCTTTCAACGCCAATTCAAAATCAAATTTTGCCGTAGGTCTGGGCAAAATAAACTGTTCAATCTTATCAGAATGAATATCAATAAAGCCAGGTGTCACATAACGCCCATGGGCATCAATGACACGTTCTGCCTCAGGCACTTCATCGGAAAAGCCCAAAATGCGGTCTCCTTCGATGAGCAGCACCTTTCCTTCCAAAATGGAATCTTCCAGCACAATTCTGCCGTTTTTAATTGCAATCACGATGTTTGTTACCTCCTTACAACAATGAGTGAACCAGCTGCTGTGTATAAGCATGCTGAGGGTCTTCCAGAATCTGATCTGTCAGTCCGCTTTCAATGATTTTCCCATCCAGCATAACGATGGTGCGGTCTGCCAGCATACGAATGACCGCCAAATCATGAGAAACCAGCAAAATGGAAATGCCATATTTCGCTTTGATTTTACGAATCAAATCCAGTACACGGGCCTGTACGGACAAGTCCAGACCTGTAGTAACTTCGTCCAGCAGGAGCAAAGAAGGATTGTTTGCCAATGCTTTGGAAATCTGTACACGCTGCTGCATACCGCCGGAGAAATTTTTCGGCGCTTCCTTCATACGGGAAGTGAGGATTTCCACTGCTTCCAGCAGTTCTTCCGCTCTGGCTGTCATTTGCCCTGCATTTCTGCTGCCGGCAGCAATGATTTTTTCCGCAATGTTAGATGCAGCAGAATAGTCCATCCGCAGCCCTCTGACGGGATTCTGGTACACCATACCCATGATGTTGTTGCGGATTTTTCTTTTTTCCAAAGGACTTGCGTCCCAGATATTCTTTTTGCCTTCGCCGTAATTCTGCAAATATGCCTTGCCTTCTGTGGGAATCAGATCAAAATACAGGCTCTGCATCAAAGTAGATTTGCCGGAGCCGCTTTCTCCAACGATGCCCAGCACTTCTCCTGGATAAACTTCCAGAGAAATATCATTTGCAGCCCAAACAGTGCCGCAAACGGTGCAGCGGTTTTTTTCCAGATGATCTTTGCAGTGAGGGCAGCCTTCGCCATAGCGCATAGTCAGGTGTTCCACCTGCAAAACGGGTGTTTCTGCCATTATCCTCGTACCTCCTTACAATAAGATGTGTCGGAGCACTGATAATATCTTTCCCCCGTCACAGCGTCATAAATTTCGTCCAGATAGGTGTCTGTACTGCCGCACAGACGGCATTTTTTGCCTTTGAAGTTTTCTTTTTCAAAGGGCACATCGTCAAATGCCAGAGAAACCACTTTGGTATGAGGCGGAATGGCATAAATCTTCTTTTCGCGTCCTGCCCCAAACAGATACAGACACTCTGCTTCATGGAGTTTGGGATTGTCGAATTTGGGGATGGGGCTTGGATTCATGATGTAGCGGTCTTCCACCATACAGGGATATTCTGTACTGATGGTGACTTTGCCGTATTTCACCAGACTTTCGTACAACTGGAGCCAGATGGGCGCATAGTCCAGTTCCGCGTGCATCCGTTTTGTCACTTCTTCTTTTGGTTCTACAATCCGCAGTGGTTCGGGAATGGGCACCTGCAATACCAGAATCTGGTCATTGCGCATAGGCACTTCCGGCACACGGTGACGAGTCTGCACAATGGTGGCATCCTGTGTCCGTGTAGTACAAGGCACATTGGTACACATCTTCACAAATTTTTTGATATTTACTGCGTTAACGCTTTCGTCACTGCCCTGGTCGATAACTTTCAGGGTGTCATCAGGACCAATGAGTGATAATGTCAGCTGAATACCGCCGGTACCCCAACCTCTGCCGATAGGCAGTTCCCGGGAAGCAAAGGGCACCTGATAACCGGGAATGGCAACAGCTTTTAATATAGAACGGCGGATTTCCCGTTTAGAGCCTTCATCCAGAAAGGCGTAATTATAACTGTCAATCATGATTGTTTTCCCTCCGTGTTTTTCTGACTGCATCCAATTTGGACTGGAATGTGACATAGTGAGGCAGTTTCAAGTGAGAAATGAAACCGTTCATTTCCAAGCTATCCCCATGCATCAGCACAAATTCTTCATCCTGTGTGGGATAATCGCCGCCGGCATCCAGTTCTCTGTCGATGACTGCCATGGCAATGGCTTTGTTTTCGTTTCTGCCAAAAACAGCACCGTAGCCGCAAGCCAGCTTCAAAGCGTCTTTATCTTCCGCTTCGTTGAATACTTCCACTTCTGTCAGCATCACTTCCCCAATCCACAAGGTTTCGCCTTCCTGCTGCAAATAAGGGATTTCCAGTTCTACATAACCGGTACGCAGTTCCCCAACAGTAGGATGCACCTGACCGAAGCCACGAAGTACGGAATAAGCCAAGCCGGAAATAAATCCCGCATCCGCTCTTGTGAGCGTCTGCAATCTGGCACTGCGGCTGGCGGGAAATTCCAACAGATTTTCCGTTACGTCATAGGGAGGTTCCTCATTGATAGGAAAACGCTCGATGAGTCCTTCTGTTTTCAATTCATCGGATACACGACCGCAGGGCTCCATGGGAACAGGTTCCTGTCCTTCCACCATTGCTTCCATGCGTTCATGCAGTTTTGCCGCATCCTCATTTTTCAAATCGAAATGCATCAGGCGGTGGGTATAGTCATAAGTGGCGCCCAGAATCTGACCGCCCTGTATATCTTTAAACGCGGCAGAGATCCGGCGCACAATGCGCATGTTTTTCGTATCTGCCACATAAGTGTCGTAAGAACGTTTCAGTGTGGAACGGTAAGCACGCAGCAAAAATACTGCTTCTTCCACAGAGCCTTCACACTGTTTCAGTGCCAATGCCGCATATTCTTTGGCATACAGACCGGCTTCACTCATAACGCGGTCTACCAGCAGGCTCATTTTTTCCTGAATCACTTCCAGTTCCACATCTTTTTCTGTTTTGCTGCGGTAAAAATCCAACAGCGCAATGCTGGCTGCGATGGCTTCCTCGCCGCCGGATACTGCTACATAAGCCATATTATTTATCCTCCTTCTTGACCATTCTGGGAATACAGAACAGTTCCCCTTCTGGGGATACAAAAATCATGTCTACCCCCTGAGGGTATTCATATGCCTGTTCTGTCCGCAAACGAAAGGCTTCTTCCAATACCGCCGGGCTCTGGAATGTTGCCACTCCATCCACGCCGGGACCGGAAATACTGCAAGACACATTTCTTTCTCCGCTGCATCCAATGATGAGTGTTGCAGAAGTATGGGGATTTTCCAAAGTGCCTCTTTTTGCCTTTGCAAAGGCTTCTGGCAGATGTTCTTCTTCTGTTACGAAAACATAATCCGCTTCTTCCAGTGTCTTTTTTTCTGCGTGGGTCAGCAAAAGGATCTGTTCATCCAGCTCTGTATGTCCAAAGGTATAAAAACCTGTGTTTTTATCCAAAAGTGTCATGGCAAGAGTCAGCATTTCTGGCTTGCTGCCATAGAGTTTTTCTGCGCCTTCCTGAATAGAAACCACACGGGAAGGGTTTGCCATAGCATCCAGCAGCAAACGAAATGTTTTTTGTGTATCAAATATATCGTCAAATGTATGTAACTGTTTCATCATCAAGCCTCCGGTGTCATGGTTGTAAAGTTGACCATTGTCTGCATAAACATGGCATTTTCTTTTTCCGCTCTGGTCTGCTGTGCTTTTTCCAGTTCTACCAGCAGTCCTTCGTCTGTAAAGACGCCTTTGTTGCATGCCGCGTCAATGATTGCCATATCCAGTACCTTTTCAAAATCATCCCCCATGATAACTGCCATACCTTTTGTGCCATCCAGACACACAATGGCTTCGCAGACGATGACTTCCCCCAGAAAGAACAGGGTTTCTTTTACAGGGTCGCGCATCTTGATCATAGTCAGTGATTTTTCCGGTGCTTTGATTACAGTCACCTCATATTGTTTTCTGATTTTTTCTGCCATTTGCCGCACTTGGGCAGCATGGGCTTTTGCCAAAATTTTGGATAATCTCCGTTTTTCCATTTTGATGTTTCCTTTCTTATTTCACATACGCTTTGATGCGTGTAGATACCATTTCCAGCAGGACAACAGCAATGACAACGATGTATGTCAGCATACCCATTTCCTGTAAGTCAAAGTAGAAACTGCCTGCCATAAACAGATTGAAGCCAATGCCGCCTGCACCTGCAGCCGCACCCATAGCAACAGCATTGGTAAAGTTGATTTCAAATCGCATGAATGTCCATGCTACCATAGAGGTAATGGTAGAAGGCACGATTGCTTGGAATACAATCTGCCAGTAACTAGCGCCGTTTGCTTTCAGGGCTTCGATGATACCCGGCTCAATTTCTTCAATGGATTCCGCATAAGCCTTTGTCAGATAGGCAAAGCTGTGGAAAGTCAAACCTACTACTGCTGCCACAGAGCCAAGTCCGGCAGATACGGCAAAGATCAATACCCACAGAACTGTCGGCACTGCACGCACCACTGCAATGAAGCTTTTGATGCCATTTACCATACGGGAGCTTGCGATATTTCTGGCACAAAGCAGAGAGCAGAAAAATGCAAAAAACGCGCCGATGATGGTAGAAAGAATCCCCAGACAAAATGTCACTAAGAGCTGGAACAAAACACTGGTGAGGGTATCTCTTGTCAGCTCCGGTTCCAGAAACACGGTCTGGATGTTCTGCAAAGTAGCCTGTACGGCTTCTGCAAAGTCAATATTCTGATAATCAAATGTCGCAAAAGCCACCACCGTCAGACCCAGCAGTGTAACCAAAAGTGCCTGAAGGGCATAGCGGCTTTTATTTTTTGCCTTGATCTTGATTTTTCCTTTTCCGGTACGTTCCATGATTTTTTCCAAATCCAAAGAAATGGTCGCGCCCGGCTGCAATACTTTTTCAGACATTACAAAATCACCTTCCTAATTTTGTTGGATACGCCTTCAATGACGAGTACCAGCACTACAATGGAAAGTACCACCAGACTGGCAGAAGAAAAGTCCAACCGTTTATAATACAAATCAAAAAGATACCCAATCCCTGTGGCTGTCAAAATGCCGATGAGGGTGGAACTTCTGATATTGGTTTCGATCATATACAATACCCAAGTGATGACACCGGGCAGAGAGGATGGCAAAATCCCCTGAAATACCACATGGATGAATCTGCCGCCGGTGGCTTCCAGCGCCTCCACGCAATTGGAGCTGACCTCGTCAATGGTTTCGATGAACGCACGGGTCAACAGACCGAATGTGGTAAAGAATAATGCGAAAAATCCTGTCAGGATGTTCTGACCAAAGGAGAACATCAGCAGCATTGCCCATACAACGTCGGGTACATTTCGGAAAAACGCCGCTACAATACGCACCAGACGATTGATGCTCCAATGGATTTTGGTAATGCCTGAACCAAGCAGACTGAAGAAAAAGGCGCAGATGCCTGCCAAAACCGTTACAGCTACAGACAACAACGCTGTTTCCACCAGTTTATCCAGAATTTTCGGCAGACGTTCCATGGCCGTTTCATCGGGAATCAGATTGGAGAAAATCCAATGCAGTGCTGCCGGAAACGACTGGATGCCTTCTACCAGATGGAACTGGGTCACCAGAGATGCACCGCAGAAAATCAAGATCAGACTCAAAAAAACAAGGGTATATGTAATTTTTCTTTTTTGGAAAATGTCCATGGTTTTTTCCATTATGCTCACCTCTGTAAATCCATAATCAAATCATTGGCAGAGGACTGATAAATCTGCTGAATGATTTCTTTTGTCAAATGTTCGGCAGGGCCGTCATATACGATTTTCCCGCCGGAAACCCCAATGATTCTCTCGGAATACTTGATTGCCACATCCACCTGATGCAGGTTCACCAGACAGGTGATGCCTTTTGTCTGATTGATTTCCTTAAGCTGGTCCATAATGACTTTAGACGCCTTGGGGTCTAAGGATGCGATGGGTTCGTCACAAAGAATCATTTTGGGTTTCTGCATAATGGCTCTGGCGATGCCTACGCGCTGTTTCTGTCCGCCAGAAAGTTCGTCGCAGCGCTTATATACCTGATCGGAAAGTCCCATTTCCTGAATGATACGAAATGCTTCCTTTTTTTCTTCTTCTGTATAGTGTCCTGCCATACCGCTGATGGCAGATTTTTTCCCCAGACAGCCATGGAGCACGTTTTCGATGACGCTCAGCCGTTCCACCAGATTGTAATGCTGGAAAATCATACCGATTTTCGCCCGCATCTGACGCATCTCCGCTTTGCCTGCCTGCCGTACATCATGTCCATCAAAAATAATGGTCCCTTCGGATGCATCAACCAGACGGTTGATGCATCTGAGCAGCGTGGATTTCCCAGCGCCGGAAGGACCAATGATGGATACGAATTCGCCTTTTTCTATGGAAAACGTAATGTCACTCAATGCCTTTGTGACATTGTCATAAGATTTGCTTACGTTTTGAAATTCCAGTAATGCCATGCTTTTCTCCTCCATCGTTTGCTGTTTTTCATTCACCCAGGTCACGGATGGGGTCAAACCAGGAATCGTCTACCAGGACAAATCTTTCATTTTCGGATTTTTCAAACATACCTACATTTTCAGAATCTTCAGGAACAAAGATTACTTCGTTGTTTGCCACTTCGTCAGAGGTGAACAGATCCTGAATTGCTTTTACATCGGCAGGGTCCAGTGCATCGGAGTTGTAAGCGAAAGGCCCATTCAGTACAGGTGTGGACTGGATGACTACGAATTCTTTGCCTGTTACAGTATCAAAAGGTGCGCTTGCGTCGCTGTTGATGGTGTAAACAGAACCGGTTGTATTTGCTTCCCCTTCTGTACAAGCTGCGTAAGGTGCGATCTCTGTATCACAGAATGCTGCTACGTCAGCTTTGCCGGACAGCAGGTTGAATGCAGAGCCCTGATGAGAACCACCGAAAAGTACCTGAGAGAACAGTTTGCCTTCGCCGCCTTCGATCAGGTCGTCTTCTGTCAGATTCTGATCTGCGAAGTGAGAAATAATGGAGCTTGTGGGTACTTTGAAACCGGATGTGGAGCTATTGGAAACAAAAGACATGCGTTTGCCTGCGATATTGTCGATGCTGTAGCTGTCACCGTCTGCGTATTCGCCTTCGTCCCCTTTGTTAACTGCCAGGAAGCTGTAGTATTTTGCATCATCCAATGTACCAGAAGCACCGGAGTTTACAAACAGAGGCTCAATGGCATCATTGGCGTTTTTGGCTTCGATGTAACCCTGTGCGCCCATGAAACAGATCTGTGCAGTACCGTTTGCCAGAGATTCAATGGCGATGGCATAGTCTGTTGTCAGTTTCTGTTCTACTTTCTTGCCAGTTGCTTCTTCGATCAGACGAGCATATTCGCTGCGGGCAACGTCATAATCTTCTGCGGATTCATTGGGATACCATACCAGTGTGATGGTGTCCGCATATTCGCCTGTGCTTTCCGCAGTCTGCGCAGTTTCTGTGCTTTCTTCCGCCTGTGCGCCGCAGCCTGCAAATGCAGATACTGCAAGAGCAGCAGCCATTGCTGTGGTCAAAAGTTTTTTAAATTTCATACTTCATTCTCCTTTTTGATCGTTTGCTTTTTTATGATGAGAGCTGATTTCTCATACACTGACAGTATAAAATCTCACAAAAAGCACTACCATCTAGCTCCTGTTATTTTTTCTTAAAGAAATGCCACAGAAATTCCGTTCTTTGTTAAAGATGATTTTTCAATTTCCCTACAGAAAAACATTTGTCCACTCTTGCGTTTTTCCCTGTTTCCGCCTGTTTTCGAAATCAAAAAGGCAACTTTCCATAATATTCATTCTTAAAATCTTTGTATAAACTAAAAAAAATCTATATGAAATTTGAAATTTTCTCTTGCGTAATTCCTATCAAAAGAAAAACCCCCTTTTGGAGAGATCATCTTTCCAAAAAGGGGTTCTTTTTGCGATTGCTTTATGCCGGAATGCTTAGCTGTTTTTCTTTTCAGCCATCATTTTTTCCTGTGCTTCGATCATTTTCTTTACCATATAGCCGCCTACATAGCCGTTCTGTGCGGATGTCAGGTCGCCGTTATAACCTTTTTTCAGAGGCACGCCGATTTCGTTTGCCACTTCGTATTTGAACTGTTCCAAAGCGGCTCTTGCCTCAGGTACGTTTACTTTGTTGCTTGTAGAAGATGTGTTGCTCATGGTTAAAAACCTCCTTCAAAAAAACTGTTTGTTTGGTGTTGCAATGTTAGTATGACACGGACGCATTTTATTATGTCAGGTACATATTGGTACAAAAATTGTATAAATTTTCAAAGAAAATCTTGCGCAGCCGTTTCGTATCTTTTTATATGCTTTGAAACCAATGACAAAATACCCAGCCGTTTTTTGTCCAGTTCATATAATGCAGACAATTGTCCACCCCTTATCATAACCTCACAGGATGGACACATCACAAATAAATTCCTCCCACAAAACACACAAAGAAAATAATGAACAAAAATTTTCCTTTTTCTATATGTATTATGTAGAAATTACAAAACGTCATCGACCGGTATACCGGTATGCAATATAATGAGTGTATAAAAACGACTTGATTCTACGATAAAACAAACGCAAAACAAACAAAGGAGAGATGCGATTATGAAAGCTGGATTTATCGGACTTGGCATCATGGGCAAACCCATGGCGAAAAACTTATTGAAAGCCGGATGTGAACTGTATGTAAACGACCTGAACAAAGATGCCGTTGCAGAACTGGTTGCTGGCGGCGCAAAAGAAGGCGATTATGAAACCATCGGAAAAGAATGTGACATCGTTCTGATGATTCTGCCTAACGGCGCCATCGTTCAGGATGTACTCTTTGGCGAAAACGGTCTGGCAGGCTATTTGAAACCCGGCACTGTTGTATGTGACATGAGCTCTGTAACACCTACAGAATCCTGCACATGCGCAGAAAAACTGGCAGCAATGCAGATTGGCTTTGTAGATTCTCCTGTCAGCGGCGGTGAACCCAAAGCAATCGACGGTACACTGGCATTTATGGCAGGCGGCAACGAAGCAGACTTCGAAAAACTGAAACCCTATTTTGACGCTATGGGCGCTTCCGCACTGCTCATCGGCAAAAGCGGCAGCGGTTCCGTTACCAAACTGACAAATCAGGTTATCGTAAACCTGACCATCGCAGCTGTTTCCGAAGCATTTGTACTGTGCAGCAAAGCAGGCGCTGACCCTGAAAAAGTATATCAGGCAATCCGCGGCGGTCTGGCTGGCAGCGTTATCCTGGATGCAAAAGTGCCCATGATGATCGAACGCAACTTCAAACCCGGCGGCAAAATCTCCATCAACCACAAAGACATCAAAAACGTTATGGCAACTGCGCATTCCATCGACGTACCCATGCCTCTGACAAGCCAGCTCTTCGAAATCATGCAGTACCTGAAAGTAACAGGTCACTTTGATGAAGACCATGCAGGCATCGTTCAGTACTTCGAAAAACTGGCAGGCGTAGAAGTGAAAAAAGTCAACGCTTAAGGAGGTCCTGTCATGAAATACGGATGTGGCACCACCATTGACAATTACAGCATTTTACAGGCTCTGGGCTTCGATTACATCGAACTGCCCGGCAACCAGATTTCTCAAATGACAGACGAAGAATTCGATGCACTGAAAACCATTCTGGAAAACGGCAGTGTCAAATGCTGCGGCTTCAATGCAGCTCTGACACCAGACATCGTCATCACCGGCGAAGGTTATGACTTGGAAAAAGCCAAAGCCTATGCAGAACTTCTTTGCAAACGCGGCAGCCAATTACATATTTCCGCCATCGGCATCGGCTCCCCCAAATCCAGAAAATTTCAGGAAGGCGATGATCTGGAAAAAGCATGGAAAGAAACAGAAGCATTCATGACCATGTTTGCAGATGTGGCAGCGCCTTACGGCATCATCGTCATGTATGAATCTCTGAATCATACCGAAAGCGCATTTGGTCTGAGAATCCGGGAAGGCGCAGATTTGGTGAAAAAAATCAACCGTCCCAACTTGAAAATCGTATTCGATATTTACCATATGGCTATGGAACAGGAAGACATTCAGGAACTGGAATACGCTCTGCCCTATGTGCATCATATCCACATTGCGGAACGTGTGGGCGCAGAACGCAGATATCCTTCCGATGCTCTTTATGACTATTACAAAAAACTGCTGACACCTGTCATCCGCAGCGGTTATCAGGGTGCCATCTGCACAGAAGCCTTTGACGGCGACGTCCGGGAAGGCGCAGAACGCTCCATTCACCTGCTGAAAAAGATTGTCGCAGAAATCGAACAGGAGGGATGATATGAAACAAGATATTTTGATCGGCTGCGTTGCCGATGACTTCACAGGCGCCAGTGACGCTGCCTCTTTCCTTATGAGCAAAGGTATGAAAACCATTTTGTTCAACGGAAAACCCGACGGGGAAATTCCTCCCTGTCAGGCAGTTGTCATTGCTCTGAAAAGCAGAACACAGGAAACAAAAAGCGCTGTAGCAGACAGCATGACTGCTTTCACATGGCTGAAAGAACAGGGCGCCCAGCACTTGTATTTCAAATACTGCTCCACATTTGACTCCACAAAAGAAGGGAATATCGGCCCTGTAGTGGATGCCATGCTGGAAGCTTTTGGAGAAAAATACACCATTTTGTGCCCTGCGCTTCCCGTCAATAAACGGACTGTGGAAAACGGTATCCTTTATGTAGACGGTGTGCCTCTGAGCGAAACACACATGAAAAACCACCCCCTGACACCCATGTGGGAATCTGAAATTGCAAAACTCATGGACCCTCAGGGAAAATATCAGACATTGAATGTAAACACCGAACTGCTGGCAAAAAGCAAAGAAGAAATTCTGGCTGTTGTGGATGAGTTCGGCAAAGATAAAGAACATTTCTACATCGTACCCGACTATGTTAACGACGAAAATGGCACCAAAATCGCTGAAGTTTTCGGTGACCTGACTGTTTTGACAGGCGGCAGCGGCATTCTGGCACCTCTGGCTGCGAAATATCAGCAGGCACAGACTGCCAAAGACAGTATGACAAACGGTGTAGACGGCAAAGGCATCGTTTTGGCTGGCAGCTGCTCCAAAGCCACACTGGAACAGATCGCAGATTTCCAGACAAAAGGATATGCTTCATATAAAATCGATCCCATGGCTGTATTGTCTGGTACAGAAACCGTAGACACCGTATGGGATTTTGTGAAAGCACACGCAGACGAAGAAGTGCTACTCTACAGCTCCGATCAGGCAGAAAACGTGGCAGAAATCCAAAAAGTCGGCAAAGACAAAATTGCTGCTCTGCTGGAAGGTCTGACTGCTGCCGTTGCGGAACGTGCCGTTGCAAACGGATATACAAGAATCATCGTCGCTGGTGGGGAAACTTCCAGTGCCGTTGCGAAAAAATTGGGCTATCATTGCTTTGAAATTGGGGAAAGCATCGCGCCGGGTGTGCCGATCATGGCGCCACTGTCCAATGAAAACATCCGCATTGTTCTCAAATCCGGCAACTTTGGTCAGACAGATTTCTTTGCCCGTGCATTACAAATGACAAGGAAGTGAACAAATGGAAAATCTGAAAACCGCAGTATGGATTGCACACAGCTTGTTTGAAAGAGGAAAAGCCTCCGGCTCCTCTGCAAACATGAGCTTTAAAGAGAAGGATCGTATTTATATTACTGGCAGCGGAACCTGCTTTGGCACACTGAAAGAAGAAGATTTCTCTGTACTTTCTCTGGATGGAGAATGGATTTCCGGGCCAAAGCCCAGCAAAGAATTTCCGCTGCACAAAATGATGTATGAAAAAAGCGAAGACATCCAGGCTGTCATTCATACACATAGCTTTTACGCAACTCTTTGGTCTTGTGCCGTACATGAAAACCGCACAGACTGTATCCCTCAGTATACCCCTTACCTGAAAATGAAACTTGGTACAGTGGGACTGGTTCCCTACGGAAAGCCCGGTTCTGAAGAATTGTTTTCCGCTTTCCGCCAGTGTGTTTCCGGCAGTGATGGATTCTTGCTGGAAAACCACGGACCCATCGTAGGGGGCAAAAATCTGCTGGATGCCTTCTATTGCCTGGAAGAATTGGAAGAAAGCGCAAGAATGGCTTGGGAAATCGAATCCAAGCAAGGTCCCCTTTCTTTCCGCAAAATCTGACATACAAAAGAAACCAACTGACAGAAATCATGTCAAGGAAAGGAGATTCCCATGCCACAATGTGTTGTAATCGCAGATGACTTAACCGGCGGAAATGCCACCGGCGTTCTTTTGAAAAAAATGAATTATCAGGCCTATACGGTCATGAATACAGAAAGCATGGATTTGCAGGCATTGGAAGACTGTGACTGTGTGATCTATCCCACCGACAGCCGCGGTGTTGCTCCGGAAGTTGCCTATGAACGGGTATACAATATTTGCAGCCTCCTGAAAGATGATGCTGTCAAAGTATACTCCAACCGTATCGACAGCACATTACGGGGCAATCTGGGCAGTGAAACCGATGCCATGCTGGATTGTCTGGGAGAGGATTATATCGCCATTGTTGCGCCCTGCTTCCCTGCTTCCGGCAGAATCGTTGTCGGCGGCTATATGCTGGTCAATGGTCTGCCTCTGCATAAAACAGATATCGCCATTGACCCCAAAACACCTGTCAAAGTTTCAGAACCGGCAGTGCTGTTTCAGGAACAAAGCAAATATAAAACAGCATCCATTCTCATGAAAGACCTGATGCATGGCAAACATTATCTGGCAGATGTGATGAAAGCTCACGTGGCAGAAGGCTGCCGGATTCTGGTGGTTGACTGTGTCACCCAGGAAGATCTGGATTTGATTGCCGATGCTGCCATCACCAGCAAGCTGAAAATCGTCGCTGTTGACCCCGGCGTTTTCACCGCAACATTATCCAGAAAACTCATCACACCCACTCAGAAAAAAGAGAAAAACCGGATTCTGGCTGTTGTCGGCAGCGTGAATCCCAATACAAAAGCACAGATGGAAGAACTGTGGCTGTCCCAACGCATCCATAACGTCTTTGTGAAAACAAGAGAGCTTTTGGAAAGCGAAGAACAGCGCAGCGCGGAAATTCAGCGGGTAATCCATGAAATTCTGGAAGTCAGTCACCTTAATACCGTTTCTACCGTAACTGGTGACGGCATCTATCCCGAAAACCGCATTGATTTCCAGCCTTATATGGAGAAATACCATTGCTCCATGGATGATGTGACCGATAAAATCAACTCCGCTTTCGCGGAAATCGCTTATGGCATCTTCCAAGCACAGCCGGAATATAAAGGTCTGTATACCAGCGGCGGCGATGTAACTGTAGCTGTCTGCAAAAGATTCCAGACCGCCGGATTATCCCTGTCTGACGAAGTACTACCTCTGGCAGCCTATGGTCAGTTCCTGACAGGTCCATTCGCAGGCATTCATATCATCACAAAAGGCGGCAGTCAGGGTGAACGGGATGCCATCAATCGCTGCATTACCTATCTGAAAGAAAAACTTTACATTTAAAGAAAAAACAAACGGAAAGAGAGGAATTTCCATGAATAAAAAACCTAGAATTGCGATCCCTCTTGGAGATCCTGCGGGCGTTGGTCCCGAAATTGTCGTAAAATCTATTGCATCTCAGGAAGTTTTCGATGCCGCTGAATGTGTTGTCATTGGTGATAAAAAAATCATCGACAAAGCCATCGAAATCACTGGTGCAGATATTACCGTTCATGTGATCACAGAACCCGAAGACGGCGATTTCCACCCCGGCGTTCTGAACCTCATTGATTTGGACAACGTAGATATGACAAAATTCGAATACGGCAAAGTCAACGGCATGTGCGGTCAGGCAGCCTTTGCTTATATTGAAAAATCCATTGCCCTTGCCAATGCTGGCAGAGTGGATGCCGTTGCTACAACACCCATCAACAAAGAATCTCTGAGAGCCGGAAACATCAACTTCATCGGTCACACTGAAATTTTCGGCGCACTGACAAACACAGAAGATCCTTTGACCATGTTTGAAACAAACGGCATGCGTGTTTTCTTCCTGACCAGACACGTTTCCCTGCGGGATATGCTGGACATGATCAAAAAAGACAGAATCAAAGACTATGTAAAACGCTGCCTGGAAGCTCTGCGGAAACTGGGCGTACAGGATGGCACCATGGCTATTGCCGGTCTGAACCCTCACAGCGGGGAACATGGTCTGTTCGGCTGGGAAGAAGTGAACGAAATCATCCCTGCCGTAGAAGAATTGCAGGCAGAAGGCTACCCTGTTGTAGGTCCCATTGGCGCAGACTCCGTATTCCATCAGGCTGCCATCGGCAAATACAACAGCGTATTATCCCTCTACCACGACCAAGGACATATCGCTACCAAAACTCTGGACTTCGAAAAAACCATTGCCATCACAAACGGCATGCCCATCCTGCGTACTTCCGTAGACCACGGCACAGCCTTTGATATTGCCGGCACTGGGAAAGTAAGCGCAGTCAGCATGATCGAAGCCATTCTGCTGGCAGCAAAATATGCACCTTATTTCACCAAATAATCACGTATTTATTTAAGGGAGGTTATGACAATGATCGGCGGATTAAGCGGCGACAGAATGTTATTAGGTCTTGCCATCGGTATTATCGTACTGATTTTCTTGGTACTGAAAACAAAAGTACAGGCATTTTTGGCACTGATCATCTCTACCATCATCGTTGGTGTTGTCGGCGGCATGCCTTTGACAAACATCACATTAGACGACGGAAAAACATTTGGCATCATCAATTCCATCACCACTGGCTTTGGCGGTACACTGGGCAGCATTGGTATCATCATCGGCTTCGGTGTCATGATGGGGCAGATATTTGAAGTAACGGGGGCTGCCAAGCGAATGGCATTCACCTTCCTGAAACTCTTTGGCAAAAAGAGAGAAGAAGAAGCCCTGGCTCTGACAGGCTTCCTGGTATCCATCCCCATCTTCTGTGACTCTGGGTTTGTGGTACTTTCCCCCATCGCAAAAGCGATTTCCAAAGCAACGAAAAAATCTGTCATCGGGCTGGGTGTTGCACTGGCAGCTGGTCTGGTAATTACCCACTCTCTGGTTCCTCCTACTCCCGGTCCTCTGGGCGTATGCGGTATCTTTGGCGTTGACGTTGGTAAATTCATTCTGATGACCATCGTGTTGGCAATCCCCATGGCAATCGCATGTATTGCTTATGCTAGATTGTACCTGAGCAAAAAATACTATCAGATTCCCAATGAAGACGGCGAATTTGTATCTATGCCTTATCAGGAACCTACATATGAAGACACATTCAAAATGGAAGAAGAAGGTCTGCCTAGCACACTGCAGTCCTTCCTGCCCCTGATCGTTCCCATTGTACTGATTCTGATCAACACCATCGCTTCTGCTTTGGGCAAAACAACAGGTCCCATGGAAATCCTGATCTTCCTGGGTCAGCCCATCGTAGCCGTTGGTCTGGGTCTTTTGGTTGCTATTTTCGGTCTGGGCAGAAATCTGGATCGTCACACAGCACTGTCTGAAATGGAAAAAGGTATGATGTCTGCTGGTATCATCATGCTGGTTACTGGCGGCGGCGGTGCCCTGGGTCAGATCATCAAAGACTCCGGTCTGGGCACTTACATTGCGGAAGGTCTGTCTCAGACAGCTATCCCCATCATCATCCTGCCTCTGATCATCTCCACACTGATGCGTTTCATTCAGGGCTCCGGTACAGTTGCAATGACAACAGCAGCAAGTATCTCTGCTCCTATCATCGTCGCTTCCGGTGTCAGCCCTCTGCTGGGTAGCATCGCCTGCTGCGTAGGCTCCCTGTTCTTCGGTTACTTCAACGATAGTTATTTCTGGGTTGTAAACCGTACACTGGGTGTCAAAGAAGCAAAAGACCAGTTGATCACATGGTCTGTAACCTCCACCATCGCATGGGCTGTGGGTGTCATTGAGGTACTTGTACTGAGTTTCTTTATGTAATGATTTTCTGATTAAAACATCTCTTCTATATCATAAAAAGCAGGTATTCCCTTTTGGGAATACCTGCTTTTTTAATCTTCGTCTATACTGATATTTCTGGGGCTTTCCATATGATACACAATGCTTTCATAAGTCTGGATCATATTGCCCTGTTTCATGTTTTCAAAAATCTCCAAATGCTCCTGGTAAGTCTTTTCCATACGTCCCGGCACATGCAGTGAATGCAGCGCCAGATTACGCATACGATACATATAAGTGCCAAAAAGATTGTTCAGTTCCCGATTGGCAATATGGCTGACCAATTGAATATGGAACTGCATACCCGCTTCAAAAAACGCTGTCACTGACTCCTGTTCCAACGCTTCCTTTTGCTGTTTCAAAAAAGATTCCAGTAGGTCAAAAGTTTCCTTTGTTTCTTCCAAATGCGCCTTCTGGGCAATTTCTCTGCCGCAATATCCCTCAATGGCTGTACGAATCTGATTGGTATCCACAAAGTCCTGTATGCCCATTTTATGCAGGCAAAATCCCTTGTTTGGCAAAATATCAATGTATTTTTCCTGAGAAAGATATTGTATGGCATCTCTGACAGGTGTACGGGAAATCCCAATTTCCTTGGCAATCTTGGTTTCCGAATAGATTTCACCATACTCCATTTTGCCTTCCAATACCATGTTTTTGATGTGTTCATACGCCAGCACATGCAGCGCCTTTTTCTGATCCATAGTCACTCTCTCCCCAATGTTTTCTTTCCTTTGTGCCGCATATCATAGAATGATATACCAATAAATCAAATATTTCTGATATTATTTTACCATAGTTTTTCTTCCGAATCAACGAAACAATCCCCTTTTATCTACGGAAAAATCCCTATAAAATAAGGTTTTGATGGAAATAAAAAAGATATGGATGTAAAACCATACCTTTTTTTATCTGCATTTATTGTCAAAAATATAACTTATTGTGATGCAGCATCATTTCTGCAAAAGCGGATTTTTCACAATACCATATTGATCCTGCACTTTTACCACCGCATATCCATCTTGGAATCTTTCCGCTTCATCAAATACAGGAGAAATGACCATCTTTCCGGTTTTGTCTGCGTATCCGTATTTTTGTGTCTTTTCATCTAATTCAGCAGAAAGCCCTTCTGAAAGACTGAAAAGCAGCTTACCCTGTTCCATGGAGATTTCTCCAGTCTTGTCATAATAACGGTCTACATTTTCCCCTATGCCGGAAGGCAGCATCACATCCTGAGATATGCGCAAACAATATGCATTGCTCTTGTAAGAATCTCCGGGCTGGTCTGCCATTTTTCTGACTTTATCGCCCTTTGTATTAATGAGCCAAACAGGACCATTTTGTTCTTCCAGCACATAAGCTGTGCCATCATAAAAATCGGATGCCCATACATACTGGGGTGCAATGACTTCTTCCCCTTGAAGATTGATATAGCCATATCCCTGTTCTGTCTGTACTAAAGCCATACCATCCTGAAAACTTTTACAAGACTTGTACTTGGGCTCCGCAACATAGTTTCCTTTCTTGTCGATCACACCATATTTCCTTGTTTCCAAATCGCGAACCACTGCCCGTTCTTCAGAAAAGTATCCGCCACTTGCAAATTGCAGAGGAATTTGCAACGTTCCGTTTGCATCAACATAGCCTTCCACTGTCTGACCGTCCTTTTCATCCCTTACACATGCCAGCCCTTCCTGAAAATCATTTATGGAATCATAAACCACATCGAACTGTTTCTGCCCATTTTCATCCATAACGTATTCCTGTTCCCATTTCTCTGTGTATACACAGAACATTCCTTCTCCCAGATATCTCATTTCAAAGATTTCTCCCGGCGCAAAATGGCTTTTTACTTTTCCGCTGCTGTCCAAAATATCATAAGTGCGTTTGAAATGGTCTTTCATATCATTGATTCCAAAGAAATATCCATCCCCCAAATTTGCCACTTCATCATAGGTATCTGTCAGTACCATTGCATAGACCGGTGCTTGCCCTTCGCCGGAAATGACGGGTGTTTTTAGATTTTCTTCATAAATAATCTGATTTTCCCGAACGGTTACAGTCACTTCCTGTTTTGCGCTGTTCCACTGAAGGTCTGCATCTGTCAACTGGTACCCGCATTCATTCAATATGGTAAGCCAGTTCCGCAGAGGAATGAACAATCGACCGTTTTTCACCTCCATTTTTCCCACCACAGGCTGTTCTTCGCGATTGACAACGATCTTATTTTCTTTCACATACAAAAATATGGAACTTTCGCCCAGAAGTACCCCTGCCTGCTGGTCTACGCTATTCCAATAGATTTGTGCGTCAGGATAGATGGATGTAAAAAATGTCCGCACTGGCAGCATCACATAGCCGTCTTTCAGATAGATTTCCGCATCCGAAGACTGCAAGACATCATCCCTATAAAAATTTGTCGTACCAACTACCCCACGATAGACATGAGGTTCCTGCAATAAGCGTTCCTCTTTTGCCCATGTCGGTACCGTCCCTGTCAAAAGCAAAGCACTGCTCAACAAAATACAAAACCCTTTTTTCATGTAAAATTCCCCCTTATGTATCATTTCATCACAGGATTTTTGATAACCCCATTTTTGTGGGTTATTGTGTCATTTTCATTTGGGATATACTGCGTTACCACCGCATATCCATTCTTAAATCGTGCTGCATAATCAAACACAGGAGCAATCACCATATTCCCTTGTTCATCTGCATAGCCATATTTTCCTGTTTCTTTATCAAGGACAGCGGAAAGCCCTTCTGAAAAACCAGACCGAAGTTCATAGGTCTCTCTGGAAATTTCTCCATTTTTGTCATAATAACGATAAACTCCATGATAACCTAACGGGTATTCTACTTCCAGCAAATCCCAGGATGGCGTATAGAAATAAGATAATCCCTCTGTTGCTTCCAGTAATTTTCTGACTTCTTTTCCGTTCTGATCAAGAACAACAAATTGCATCTTATCTTTTGTAACAGCAAAAGCGGTGCCATTTTGGAAATCACTGACAAAGCCATACTGAGGCGGAATCACTTCTTCTCCCTGATGATTGATGAAACCTTCCCCTGAAATCGTCTGCACATGTGCCAAACCTTCTCGGAAAGGATCTGCGGAACGATACTTTGGCTCAATGACCATATTCCCTTTTGTGTCAATGAAGCCATACTGTCCCATGCCTGATTCACTTATGGATACCGGAGCCACGCCTTCTGAAAAATTTCCTGCATAACTATATTCCATGGGAATCCGCAAATTTCCTTCTGTGTCTATATAGCCGTAACGATAGCCATCTTCCGTTTTTTCTCGGACTTCCGCTAATCCTTCATAATATCTTCCTATTGAGTCATAAGGTACAGAAAACAACTGATTTCCATTAGCATCCACTACATAATCAGGACGTACTTTTCCTTCATACTTATAGACACAGAAACGATTTTCTCCCAAATATCCAACATCATAAACTGTTCCGGGTGCAAAGGAAGCAAGCACTTTCCATGTGTTGTCCAGTATTGTAAACTTGTATCCATTTTGATATGTCCTCGTAATGAAATAACCGTCACCTACATTCCAGATAAAATCATATTCTTCTGTCGGCTCCACCAGATAGATGGGTTTCTGACCTTCTCCTGTGATTTCTGGCTTTGCCAACTCCTGTTCCCTGTTGATGACATATTCCCCAATCTTGACAATGGCTTCGCCTTTTTCACTGTCCCAGACAATACTATCCTCATCCATTTCATAGTTGCATCGTTTCAGGATTTCCTGCCAGTTTCGCAGGGGTACAAACAAACGACCCTCTTTCACTTCCAGTTTGCCTGATACGTTTATATTTACACTCGCCGCAGCTATCTCGTTTTGCGGCACATCCAATCGGATAGGATATTGTCCCATCCATACCGTTGCCACCTGCTTCTCTCTGTCCCATATAATTTGGGCGTTTTCGTCTACTGCCGTAAAAAATGTCCGCACTGGCAACATCACATAGCCATCTTTCAAATAGATTTCCGTGTCCAAAGTCTGCAAGACATCATCCTTATAGAAATTCTTCGTGCCAACTTCTGCCCGATAAGTATGTGTCACCTGTTCCACATCATTTCCATACACAGGCACCGTTCCCATAAGCAAGGCACTGCTCAGCAAAATACAAAACCCTTTTTTCATACAAAGCCCCCCAATCTGTCATTTCAGCAGCGGATTTGCAATAATCCCATATTTTACAACGCTCACACCATTGGCATTTTCTACCTCATTCTTTACAAGTGCATACCCATCCTGAAAGGATTCCGCCTGTGAGAAAGATGGCGCAATGATAAAAGTTCCTGTCTCATCCACATAGCCATACTTTTTCTTTGTTTCATGGAACATAGGAGAAAGTCCTTCGGAAAGTCCCAGCTGTAGCTTGTAAGCTGTGTGGGAAATTTCTCCTGTTGCGTCATAATACGCTGCAATATGGGCATGACCGATCCCTGACAAATTCTCTATAAACTGTTCTGTCCAGAATAGCTGTCTATCCTTTTCAATCGTTGCGCTTCCACCGGGTACATCGGTGATCATGCGCAGTTTCTTTCCGGTTTTGTCAATAAGCCAAATATCAAAATCATTTTGTCCTACCACAAGAGCTGTTCCATTGATAAAATCTCTCGCGCCTCTGTAAACTGGCTCAATGACCATTTCTCCCGCGTGATTGATATATCCACGATGTGCGTCATGCACATGCACATTGGCAAGCCCTTCTCGAAAACTCTCCCCGCCATCATAAACAGGCTCGATGACAAAAGTTCCTTTCTTATCAATATATCCCCATTTTTCCGCACCATCTCTTATGATGCTTACGGCTGCCACACCTTCAGAAAATGGTTTTGCATCAGAAAACCGAAGTGGCACCTGCAAATTGCCTTTGGTATCTATATAACCATACAAGGGATCTCTCTGAACCATTTCACCGACAATGGCAAACCCTTCTGTATATGCTGACATTACCTCATAAGGCAATGTAAAGAGGACTTCTCCCCTCTGATCTGTCACATAAGTTTTATCTTTCTCATTTTGATACCGAATGGCAAACATATCTTCTCCTAGATACTTCAAACGAAATACATGTCCTGGAGGAAATTCCATCAACGTTTTACCGGTACTGTCAATGACAGAATACGTCCGTACTGTTCCTTCTGCCTCATCGACGCTGTCATTATGTGTAATGAAATAACCATCTCCTACATTTTGAATAACTTCATATTGGTCAGTCCATTCCATGGTAAACTGCGGTACCTCGCCTGTTCCAGTTAGGGGCATATCCGCAGGTTTTTCCCTTGGCGCCAAATGCGTTTCCACTACACATACGGTCGCTTCCCGCTCTAGGCTGTCCCAGACAATATCCTCATCTGTCACGGAATAATGACAAGCATTCAGAATGTGTTTCCAATTCCGCAGAGGTACAAACAAACGCCCGCCTTTTGTTTCCATCTTGCCTGATACAGGAAGCTCCTTTCCATTGACCTGGATTTCGTTTTCATCCACATACATGGTAACGACTACTGGTCCCTGCAGGACGGAGGCGATCCGATTTTCCTGATTCCAATCGATGATTGCATCTTCACCCATGGATGTAAAAAATGTCCTCACCGGCAGCATCACATAGCCATCTTTCAAATAGATTTCCGTGTCCAAAGTCTGCAAGACATCATCCTTATAGAAATTCTTCGTGCCAACTTCTGCCCGATAAGTATGTGTCACCTGTTCCACATCATTTCCATACACAGGCACCGTTCCCATAAACAAGGCACTGCTCAGCAAAATACAAATTCCCTTTTTCATATATGCCCCCCTTTTCTGTTTCTTTCCGTTTGCTTCTAAACTCAGTATAGCAGAAACCCATTTTTTGTCTGCTGTTTTAAGAAATCTGTACATTTTTTGATACATTCGTGTAATATTTGTTATCTATTTGCAACAAAAAAGCTGAAATTCTTTTATTTATAAAGAATTTCAGCTTTCTTTGTTTCTTCATGAAGGCGCCTCTAAACGACATTCTTTTTGTTTAAGCATACTGTCGGAAAAGTTTTGCCATCTTATACAGATAAACCAGCTGTACAATGGCAATGACAGCGGTACCGATGGTAAATGCCAAAATAAGGAGCGCTGCCAGCAAGAAAGAAATTAAGACAACTAACGTACTCACAATCATTCCCGCAATAATCACACAATACCATTTCCACAATGTCAGCCACTTTTGAGAAAACTCCAAATCAAATTCCCGCAGCACTGCCGCATGGCTATGGAATTCATAATATTTTGCGATCAAACCCAAAATCAGCGTAGGCAATCCAATGACAAGAACCATCAACGGACTTTCCACCTGAATCACTTCCAAACCCATGGATAACACCGCAGCTAAAATGCTGAAGATACCAGCTATACGATATTTTTCTTCTACACCTCTCATAGGCAGCAGAATCACGCCGTACAAAATCCCTACAACCATGGACAAGAGGGTTCCAAAAATATAAACACCCGATTCCTTGCCAAAGAGATTTTCATTGCTCAAAATACCTGCAATGGCACTGGGAATGATCAGCCAGAACAATATCCACAGCCATTTCCCCAGAACTTCCGCCTGCTCTTTTTTTGCGGTTTCCTTTGCCAGAATATTTCCGTCTTTTAGGATATCTGGCATTTGCGCATCGTTTGCCCAAGTCCCCTGATTCTTTTCATCATATCTTTCGTCCATAAATATCCCCCTTTTCATCTATGCCTTTTCAAAATACTACACTTTTCTGCTGTGTTTTCCAGCCTCTTTCCAATTTAAGTTTTCTATATTCTACAATAGATTTCATTTTTTGTATATAGCATACAATTTATTTTGTATATTCTTAAAAAAAAGTAATAAAGCAACTTCCCCTTAAGAAAACATTGATTTTTCTTTTCCTTGATTTCTTAAGGGGAATTGCGGCGGCTGACTTCATAAAAAACATAACAAAAAATCTTAATAAAAAATAAGAAAGCTAAAATCCTTTGTCATGATAAGGCTTTTAGCTTTCTTTGTTTTCTTATGAAGATACCCCTAATCCCCTTTTTTCTGTTTTCTCCCTAAAAGATGCCAGGCTACAGCGATAAAGCACACTTTATAGAAAAGCATCCACTAAACAAAAGCATGCCTCTGGGCTATCGTTTTTATGGCATCATTTGCAATATAGAAGAAAGACATACCTTGCAGAAAGATAGCCGGAATCCTTGCAAACAGACGATTCCGGCTATTATTTTTATACTAGATTTCGTTTCTTTTGAAAATAACCGCCCCAATTTCCCTTCAGAAATCAAGAAAAAAACTACTTAGCGAAAACTGTTTTTTATGCCAGCTGTAAAAACTGCCGCAGTTCCTGCTGTAAATCTTCTGTTTTATACCCCATATCATAAACCATGTAAGAGGTATCTGTCACATTCATGTACTGAATCAAATTGTCATAAAGCAGGCATGTCATATCTTTTCCATCGAAACCAATCATTTTCTGTGCCACTTCCTCATTGGGTGCCATATCCTTGATAGAAGGAGCATATCCGCTGCCATCTTTTGCCCAATGGATTTCTTCCAGCTTCCATTCTCCCTGTTCCTTCACAAAATCCAGACGAGCAGGCACCCGGGAACCGCCTTCATTGAGCAGGCAATACCCCTGATTTCCTACGCGATTCATGCGGTATCTGTCATCGCCTACCACACAGCATACTTGCAGCGTATCCTCTGTTTCTGCCACATCCAAGACCAATGGCGCAAATACCACCAATTCATGTCCGTTCAATTTATCTTCTTCCATATAATCAGAGAGGGCTTTGTATACTGCCTGCACTGCCGTTTCTTTAGATGTTACTCGGGAACGGGCTGCTTCTTTGGATAAAGACAGATATTCCGCTTCGGGCATGTCTGCATACTCCTGTTCCAAACCTTTATAGAAATGCACTGCATACTGAGAATCCAGTGCACAGTAAACCTGATACCATTCTTCCGGCGTTTCGTCAAAGCTTGCGCCATCTCTTCTGCTGCCGTAAGCCAATTCATCCGCCGCCAGCATGGTCACATAACTTTCTGTATCTGTACCACCGGGCATCTGCATCAGGCAATAAATCAACGCATCATCTCCCAATGCCACAAGCTGTGCAAACGCTTCTGACTGCCGCATCTGGTCTGCCCATGCTGCAAAATCGCCCTGCAAAGGCATTTCTGCGCTGATGTTCTGTACCAGCTCCATGGCTGTCTGATAATTTTCCACCCAGTTTTCACGACCTGCTGTTTCCAACGTTTCTGTAAAGGGGCAGTCAAAAAGGATATTCAGTTCTTCCACAAAAGCGGCAAATGTATCAAAATCTGACGTAAAGGAACGGAGGTCTATATCACCATAATATTTTTCCGCCATCTGTCTATCGAAACGGAATGTCACACTTTCCGTTGTAGGGGTATCGTGTATCTTATATTCCAGAAAATCCGCATTATCCACCAATGCTAAGAACAGATACGCATTTCGCTCCAGCTGATCTGTATTGGAAAGCAAAGCCTGTTTTTCCGCTTCCGTAGTGGCTTCTGTAAACATCAAATGCTGTTTGACACCAAAAGGACTTCCTTCGTCTGTAAACAGCTCCATGCCTTCTTCATGCGTTGTCAACCCATTTGGCAATGGCAGCAGCCCCAGTATTTTTCCTACATCGGAAGCACTGCCGATGTAAGGCGTTCTGGCATCATATAATTCTCGTGTCAAATCCGTCTGCACGGCTTCTGTGGTCTGCTGCGATTCCACAGGCGTACATCCTACAAAGGTAAAACAGAATATCACCGCTGCTGTTACCAAAAAAGACATCATTCGTCCTTTCTTCTTTTGCTGCATATCCACAATCGCCTCCAATCTTTTTTCCAGTGTTTTTCGATTTTCCACAAAAGCCGTGGACAATCTGGCTCTTTTCCGATTTCCTTCTCGAATACTGTTCAAAATTGCCATGCTATACGCCTTGCGTGCCTGCAAATCCGCTCCTTCCACCACTTTTGCGTCACATTCCAGTTCTGTACTCCATTCCAGCTGGTCAATGAGCCAATACATGAGGGGATTAAACCAGTGCATTGACTGTGCCACCAGAAAAACCCATCTGCCCAACATATCTCCATTATCGCAGTGGTACAGCTCATGACGCAGCACCCACTTCATTTCTTCCAGATCCCTGTCCTGGGTATCCACATATATGGTCTTGCGGAACAACCCTACACAAATGGAGCTGGGCAGACCTCGATGGCAATAAATCCGTGGCTTTCGAACCAAAATCGGCATTTCTTTATGGAGCTGCTGGTAACTCTCCAGCAGTGCCGGGTCAGTAATCTTTTCTCTGCCTTTGTGGAGATACCATTGCATACGCCCATACTGCACCAGATGAAACAGCAGGAACAATACCATCCCCACCGCCCAGATTTGATACAGCTCTGGTAATGTCTGTTTCTCCGGCTTTGCTGTTGGCACAGGTGTTTCTGTTGTCTGCTGCTGGTTTTGTGTCTGCATTACGGAAGTTTCCTGCTGTTTGGCAAAATTTTCCTCTGTAGAAACGGCAGGCAAACTTTCTTCCTCCATTTGGCTTTCCTGCATTTCATGAGAAAACAACGTATCCGGTCCCGGAATCTGCCAGTAAGCGTTGCCGCTGTATGCAGTCATAGACATAATCAGAAGCCCCATCATGATTCTCATACAGTTCAGGTAGCACTTCACGCTATATCGCCGCAGGAGAAAAGGCCGCAGCAACATCAGGAGCAAAATGGTGATCATCCAAGGCAGCGTCACCTGCCAGACGGCATCAAAACATCTGCGCAGCACCACAGGTGCCCATTGTATCATGGTTTCCCATAACATACTCATGCACCTCCTGTTTTCTCCTCAATAAACTTCGCCAAGTCATCTAAATCCGCATCGGAAATGGTGTGGCTGCGGTACAAAGACGCTACCAGTTTTGTCAATGAGTTGGCATTGACTTTCCGCAAAAACATGCTGTTTTCAAAAGCCAGATAGTCCTCCTCTTTCACAGTGATTTCGTAATATCTGTTTTTTCCTTCTTTATAGCTGGAAAGAAATCCACGTTCAATGAGCCGATTCAAAAGTGTCTGAAGGGCTGACACATTCCATGGGCGGCTCATTTCCAGTTTTTCTTTGATTTCCGAAGTGGAAAGCACTCTGTTTTCCTTCCAAATCACCTGCATGATCTCCAGTTCCGTATCGGGAAGCTTTTGCATAAGGCTCCCTCCTTTCAATTCCTACACTTGTATGTTTTACTATATCATACAAGTGTAGGAATTAACTGTCAAGTCCTTTTTTCCTCAGAAAAACCTATTTTCCATATTCCTTTTTCCGTTTTACAGCAGCTCAAAGGGGAGATTTTTCCGCAAAGGACGCCCCATCCCTTGACAAATCCGCCGTTTATGATATGCTGAATAGGTATGAAATATCACAGGAGAAATGAGGGGTTTTCATGAGTAAAACATATATTCCCGCAGGCTATCAGTCTGTACTTACTTTATATGAAACACAAAACGCAATCGGTCTGATTCACCAGACTTTTGAAGAACATCTGTCTCAGACACTGAATCTGAAACGGGTATCCGCGCCTTTGTTCGTTGATCCTTCCACAGGACTGAACGATAATCTGAACGGCGTAGAACGTCCCGTAAGCTTTGAAGTGCCTGCTACTGGCGTAACTGCTGAAGTAGTACACTCTCTGGCAAAATGGAAAAGAATGGCTCTTTACCGCTACGACTTCCGTCCCGGCAAAGGTCTGTATACCAATATGAATGCCATTCGTCGTGATGAAACCCTGGATAATCTCCATTCTATTTATGTTGACCAGTGGGATTGGGAAAAAGTCATCACACCGGAAAAACGCAACATTCAGGAACTCAAATTCACTGTACAGGGTATTGTGATCTGCATCTGCGACACATTGGAAGTGCTGAAGAAAAAATATCCTCGCATCAAAACAGAACTGTGCAGAGAAGTTACATTCATCACTTCTCAGGAACTGGAAGACAAATATCCTGACCTGACACCAAAGGAAAGAGAAAATGCCATTGTAAAAGAATACAAGACTGTATTCATCATGCAGATCGGTGACGTTCTCCGTTCCGGCGAACGCCATGACGGTCGTGCACCTGACTATGATGACTGGCAGCTTAACGGCGACCTGCTGTTCTACAACCCCATTTTGGACAACGCACTGGAAATTTCCTCTATGGGTATCCGCGTAGACGCTGCATCTCTGGACAGACAGCTGACAAAAGCTGGCTGTGACGACAGACGCGCCTTGACATATCACAAAATGCTGCTGGAAGGCAAACTGCCCTGCACCATCGGCGGCGGTATCGGTCAGTCCCGTCTGTGCATGCTGCTGCTGGGCAAAGCCCACATCGGTGAAGTACAGTCCTCCATCTGGGATCAGGAAACCATCGACGTTTGCAGCGCAGCAGGCGTAACACTGCTGTAAGGCAAATCTTTATGAAAATCAAAATGGCACTGCCGTAAAAAGGCAGTGCCATTTTTTATGCTTTGGATACATTTGCAAAATACGCTCGATTATAGGCCACAGCCCTGTCCTCCGGCTTGAATACTGCTGCCATTTCATTATAAGAAACGGCTTTCTCTCTCTGTCCCAAACGGTCATAACAAACACAGAGCTGGATACAGGGAAGATATCCATAACAGTCCTCTCGGATAAAACCACCGCCATTTTTCCGTTTTTCCACTCGCAAAGCTGTTTCATACCAGAAAGCGGCTTCTCTCCACGCCTGTCTATCGAAATAATACCGTCCCAAATCGCAACATGTTTCCGCCCGAGGTAAATCCAGCGTAAAACTGTAAAACAGCGCTTCCAGCTGCTCCTGTGGTTTTTGCAGCTGACCATAGCAAACTGCCATCTGCCGACAGGCTTCCAGCTTGTTTTCCAGCCATGCCCCTTCCCTGCCCATGAATACACGAAATTCGTCTATGGCTTCTTGATATCGTCCATGGTAATATAATTCTCTGGCGTAATAAAACTGCTCTCTGGGGCTGAATACACAGCCTTCTGCACGCATCTTTTCATAAATCAGCAAATTGCGGTCTGTGTCATAGGCTTTTTCCTTTCGATGCTCCACATGGATATCCTCATGGAGGATATTGCCATAAGGGGTAATGACTTCATGTACCCGTCCTTCCCATAAAGGACGTCCCGTGTTCTTCACAATCCGTTCCCGGAAATAAGAAAACGTCGGCTTTCCCCCTGCGTCAAAAGCCACATCATAAGGCATCATCACCACATCTGCCTTTGTTTCCTCCAATTTTCCTTTCAGTGCCACGATTTTTTTCTGTTCTGACTCCGGCACCACATCATCGGCATCCAGCCACATGCAATAGTCCTTTGTGGCTTTGGAAAAAGAAAAATTTCTTGCTGCCGCAAAGTCCGCACACCACTGGAAATCACAGACCACATCCGCATATTTCTCCGCAATTTCCTTTGTCCTGTCCACAGAACCCGTATCCACCACCACAATTTCATCGGCAAAACCTTTGGCGCATTGCAGACAGCGTTCCAAGGTCAATTCTTCGTCTTTTACAATCATACATAGGCTAATGGTTGCCATCCAATCCCTCCACAAACCAACCTGATTCATGTTATGCCATTAGGACAGCAAATTTGCCTGTATCACCAGCAAAAAAAGTAGGTACGGATTAAGGGCTTCTTCATAAGAAAACAAAGAAAGCTGAAATCCTTACAATACAAAGGCTTTCAGCTTTCTTATTTTTACTAGATTTTATCTGTATGTTTTCTTAAGAGGAATCTGCTTTTGCCGTTCCCTCTTTCTTCTTTAATCTCTTGTCTGCATCACAAACAGATACCCTTTTCGGATTTTCACTTTTGCTTCAGTGCCTGTCATAACATTGCTGACAGCCACCAGTTTATCATCCAGTGCCAAATCATAATCTACCAGCGGATATTCCAGACCTTCCAGTGTCACACCTTCCACCAGCATACTCAAAGGAATGGTAGAAACCAAATCCCCTGCTTGTCCATGAAGGGTGACTTCTTGATCAATGAGTTCCACACGATTTTTCTCATTGACCAGAATGCCACGAACGCCTTTTTTCAGCAGATACAGCAGCAGATGGGCATTGGCAAGGGTATGATCGAAACGGTCGCCAATCCCGCCGATGAGCACCAACTCCATTGCTCCCAGCTCTAACGCCAGAAGCATACCAAGCTGCATATCTGTTTCATTTTTGTGGGTAGGAAACTGACGAATGGAAATGCCCATATTCCGATATTCTTCCAGCACTTCCGGACGCACAGAGTCAAAATCTCCCACGATGTAATCCGGTGTAATCCCAAGGGCTTTTGCATGGTGCATGCCGCCGTCACAACAGATGATGCAATCTGCATCCTGCAAATACTTCTCACAAAAACTGTAATCCGTTATGGCTGCCCCTGCAAACAATACTGCTTTCATTTTGCCTCATACTCCTTGAAAATTTCCATAAAACCTTTTGCTGCGCCAGCAATATCTTCTTTGCCAAACACAGCGGAGCCTGCCACGATGACATTGGCGCCTGCATCCAGCACTTCTCTAACATTATCCAGTGTGATGCCGCCATCAACTTCAATGTCATAGGAAAGACCCATTTCTTTTTTCCATGCTGCCAGCTGGGCAATCTTAGGCACCTGATCTGCCATGAATTTCTGACCGCCAAAACCGGGTTCTACGGTCATGACCAGCACCATATCCACATCTTTCAAGTAAGGTTTGATGGTTTCCACTGGTGTTTTGGGTTTGATGGTGATCCCCACTTTTGCGCCGCTTTCTTTGATCTTCGCAATGCAGCCTGCAGGGTCTTTGGTGGCTTCCACATGGAAATTGATGATATCAGCCCCAGCGTCACGGAACTGTTCCACATAACGCTCCGGATCTACAATCATCAGATGGGCGTCAAAAACCATATTGCTGGCTTTGCGAATCCCCTTGATGACGGGAATCCCAAAAGAAATATTGGGTACGAACACACCATCCATTACATCCAGATGGATATAAGGCACCCCTGCCTGCTCCACAATTGCCAGCTGTTCGCCTACTTTTGTGAAATCAATGGACAGCATAGAAGGGGACAAATAAATAGCCATTTTAGTTTCTCCTTTCGTTTTCCAGTTCCTCATAAAGCATTTTGTATCTTTCATATCTACGGCTGTCAATGGCTTCGCCGATCTGTTCCTTTATAGCGCAGTCCGGCTCATTGATATGCACACAGCCATTGTAATAGCATTTGTGCAGAAAAGGCTGAAATTCCCGGAAATAATACTGTAATTTATCTGACGGGATATGGTTCAGGAACAGAGAGGTAAACCCGGGAGAATCCACGATATAACTCTGTTCTGTAATACGAATCAGTTCCGCATGACGGGTGGTATGACGACCACGCTGTATTTTCTCACTGATTTCCCCTGTATTCAACTCCAAACCGGGGAAAGCGGCATTGATGAGGCTGCTTTTGCCTACGCCGGAAGGACCTGCGAATACGGAAATCTTATTTTCCAATGCTTTTCGCAGTTCCTCGATGCCGATGCCCTTTTCCGCACTGGTGCAGATGACAGGATAGCCTGCCGCTCTGTAAAGAGCAGCAGCATCCTCATATTTGTTTTGTTTATCTCTGTCAATCTTATTGATGACAATGACAATATCCAGTTCCTGTTCTTCTGCCAGCAGCAAAAACCTGTCCAGCAGATCCAGATTCATATTGGGGCTTTTTGCCGCAAAGACAATGACCGCCTGATCAATATTGGAAACTCTGGGACGGATCAGCTCATTTCTTCTGGGCAGAATCACATCCAAACTTCCTTTTTTGTTGGCTTCATCCAGCACAGAAATCTGCACGGAATCCCCAACCGTCGGACGAATGCCTTCCTTACGGAAAATCCCTCTGGCACGGCATTCATATACGCCCTGCACCGTATCAATATAATAGAATCCGCCGATTCCTTTCAAAATCACTCCATCCAACATATGTTACTCCTTATTCTCAGAAGGTTACGTTTTCGGACAATGTTGTCTGTCCATCCACTGTACCGGTGACAGTACCGCTGCCAGTACCTGTTACGGCAATACTGAAGGGGAAGTCAGACAGATTTCTTGTTTCATCAATAACGGTTGTAGTTCCTTCAGCGTCAGTTTTTACAACTTTGACATGAACCGTATCACCAGCGCCTTCTGGTGCTGTAATGGTGAAGTACTGGGTGCTGGTGCTGTTTGAATCAGCCGGCTGACCGCTGCCGCCTTCTCTAGGTGGTTCTTCTTCCTCAGGTTCTTCCTGTGCTGGTGCACCGCTGCTGACAACCAGATTTACCACGCTGCCGCTAGGTACTTCGGAATTCGGTGTCAATGTCTGTGTGATAACCTTGCCTTCTGGTACCGTACTGCTTTCCAAATAGGAAATATTGCCGACAGTCAAACCAACGGCTGTCAAGCTCTGTACTGCGCTGTTTTCTGTATCGCCCTGTACATCAGGCACCACTACATCGCCGCCTTCTTCCGGCTTGCATACAGTCAGTGTGATATGGGTATGGGCATTAATCTTTGTGCCTTCTTCTGGATTCTGTGAAATAACGTGACCAGGTTTTACATCTTCACTTTCTTCATATACGATATCAGGTGAAGTACCAACCAGTTTGATGATGGCTTCTTTTGCATCGTTTTCAGACTTATGAAGTACATCGGGCATTTCTTGTTCCTGCAAACCAATGCTGACTTTGACACCAATCTTCGTATTGCCTGCTACCATGGTTTCAGGGTCTACATTCTGCCAGAAGATCAGACCTTCATCATAATAACTGCTATAGTCCTCGCCTTCTTTTACCAGTTTCAGACCAAGTTTTTCCGCTTCTGCCTGCGCTTTTTCGTAGGTCATACCAATGAACTGCGGTGTTTCGATGTTTTTCTCACCGCTGCCAAAGCCCTTGAAGCCGCCCAACACACGCAGTCCAACAGAGCTGATGATCACAATGAGCACAATAGCTGTGACAATAGCTGCCGCAATAACGCGACGTTCTGCCTTACGATCCCGTTCGTTGTCGTATTCCTCTTCTTTCCGAGGATTACGGCGTTTCCGTTCAGGACGTCTGCTTTTCTTCACTTCTTCTACTGCCATATATTCGCCTTCATAATTATCGTCTTTGGAAATCTTCAGGCGTTTGCCATATTTTTCAAAGCTTACCAGCGGTGTATTTACATCGCCTTCTACCTGAGGTTCTTCTGCCTCTGGCGCTTCTTCATTCTTTTTGAAGCGAATCAGATCGATTTCGTTTTCGTCTGCTTTTCGTGTAGCATCATCAGCACGATTTTCCACAGGTATATTTTCACGGAAATGAGAGCCACTTTCTGCCCGTCTATGTACTAGAGGACTTTCTGCTGTCACCGCTTCGTCTTCCATTTTACGGATTCTAGCGCGTTCTGCTTCTGCTCTTTCCTGCGCTTCCCGCAGCTCTTTTGCCGCTTCTGCACGTCTGCTCATACGGATACCAGCTGCCGCTCCCGCCGCTGCGCCTGCTGTGCCAGCTGCCACTGCATGGCTTCTTTCTTTCGCTTCTGCACGGCGTTCCTGTTCTGCATTCATGGCAACTTCTGTTCTGGCACGCATAAGGTCCGCCAGCAAAAGGTCGATATTTGCATAACGTTCATCGGCTTTTTTCATGGTTGCCTTTTTGATGATGCCTTCCAAGGAAGGTGTACAGTTTGGATTATACTGACGGATATCCGGCAGTTCCTCATTGATATGTTTCAGCGCAATAGAAACAGAATTGTTGCCCTGAAAAGGCAGTACGCCGGTAATCATTTCAAACATAGTGATACCCAGAGAATAGATATCGCTCTTTTCATCCACATAGCCGCCTCTTGCCTGTTCTGGAGAAAAATAATGTACAGAACCTGCTGCATTGGCTGTGGTTGTCATGGTTGTAGCACGGGCAGCACGGGCAATGCCGAAGTCTGTTACCTTTACTACGCCGTCTGTTCCCACCAGAATGTTCTGGGGTTTGATGTCCCTATGTACGATATGTGCTTTGTGCGCCTGAGAAAGGGCAGATGCGATCTGGATGGCTACATTGATGGTGGAACGGGAATCGAAAGGCGCTTTCTTTCGAATGGCTGTTTTCAGCGTATCCCCATGAATGTATTCCATAACGATATAGTTGATATCTCCATCTTCGCCTACATCATACACACGGACAATGTTCGGGTGAGAAAGTCTTGCGGCAGAACATGCTTCCGAACGGAAACGTTCGATAAATTCTTCATCGCCAATAAATTCTTCCCGCAAAACTTTGATGGTCACATAACGATCCAGTTTCTTGTCTTTGCCGCGGTAAACCACCGCCATGCCCCCTGAACCGATTTTCTCTATGATTTCGTATCTGTCCCCAAGGACAGAACCCGGATTCAATAACATCAGTCGTTACCTCCTAAATTTCTATCAAAATGAGGGATATATTGTCATAACCGCCTCGCAGATTTGCTGTTTCCACTAATTTTTCAGCTTTCCTTTTCACGGATTCTTTCTGCCGCAGCATCTGAGCCATCTCCTCATCAGAAAGCATGCCTGAAAGACCGTCTGTGCAGAGCAGGAGCAGGTCTCCTTTCTCCACTGGCACGATGGTCATATCCGTTTCCACTGTGTCTTTGATACCGACAGCTCTTGTAATAATATTGCGTTTTGGATGCACTGCTGCTTCTTCTTTGGTGATGGTGCCCAGTTTCACCAGTTCCATCACATAAGAATGGTCAGTGGTCAAAGGATTCAAAATCTCTTTCTGCATCAAATACGCACGGCTGTCACCAACATGGGCTACATAGGCTTTTCCATGATCCACCACGGCTGCGACCATAGTTGTTCCCATTTCTGCAAATTCCAATGCGGAATTGGACTGATCAAATACGGATTTGTTGGCCGCCTGAAAAGCGCCTGTGAGCAAATCCGGAATTTCCTGTATTTCTTTATGTTCCGCCACATAATCCACAAAGGCTTCAATGGCGCCATTGCTTGCTACTTCGCCGGCATTGCATCCCCCCATACCGTCTGCGACGATATACAAATGCTGCAGCGGTGCATCTTCTTCCGCCAAATAATAAGCATCTTCGTTATTTTTGCGGCATCTTCCGATGTCGCTGATTCCGACTGCCTTCACGTTTTTCCACCTCCTAAGGCTTTTTCCCCGTCTAAAGCCGTCTGATTTTTTATTTCTGCATATATTTTCTTCTCAACTGTCCACAAGCCGCGTCAATATCGCTGCCCAGTCTTCTGCGAATGGTGGTTTCCACTCCGTGTTCCTGAAGCAGGTGCGCAAAACGCTGTACGCGGTCTGTAGAACTCTTGGTAAAGTTTCTTTCTTTTACTGGATTCATGGGAATCAGGTTTACATGACAAAGGGTATGGCGCAGTTTGTCTGCCAATTCTCTGGCACAGGCATCACTGTCGTTGACCCCCTGAATCATGGCATATTCAAATGTAATGCGACGTTTTGTGTGGTTTGCGTAATCCACACATGCCCCAAGGAGTTTTTCCATGGGATTTGCCTTTGCCACAGGCATGATTTCTCTGCGGATTTCGTCGTTAGGCGCATGGAGGGAAACTGCCAAGGTAATCTGTAAGTTTTCCTCTGCCAGACGATACATCTTTTCAATGAGTCCGCAGGTGGAAAGTGTGATATGACGCTGTCCCATATTCTGCCCTGCCGGGTCGTTCAGCAAATGAATGAACCGCAGCACGTTGTCATAGTTATCCAGTGGTTCGCCGCTGCCCATGAGCACCACGCCGGAAATCCGCTGTCCCAAATCCTTCTGAATGGTGTAAACCTGAGAAAGCATTTCCGCCGGTGTCAGGCTTCTTTCTACGCCGTCCAATGTAGAAGCGCAGAATTTGCAGCCCATACGGCACCCTGCCTGTGTGGAAACACAAACGGTATTCCCATAGTCATACTGCATCAAAACACTTTCGATGATGGAGCCATTTTCCAAGGCAAACAGGTATTTTCTGGTTCCATCTTCTTTGGAAAGGAGCCGTTCCACCATTTCCACGCCGCCGATTTTTGCTTCCTGTTCTAATCTTTCCCGCAGTTTCTGAGAAAGATTCGTCATTTCGGCAAAAGTATCCACCTGTTTTTGATGGAGCCAGTCAAAAATCTGTTTGGCACGGAATTTCGGTTCGCCCAATTCCCCCATGAACAGCTGCAATTCTTCCAGCGTCATGGATTTCACATCTGTTTTTGCCATAATTACATTCCTTTCTTCCGCAGGCGAGCAATGAAAAACCCGTCTGTATGATGGGACTGAGGGAAAAGGGTGATATAACCTTTTTCGCCTTCCGCTGCCAGAGATTCCGGCAAATATTGTCCCAAATCTTCTAATCTATAGGATTCATGGTTCTGCAAAAACCATTCCACATTTTTTTCATTTTCTTTGCGGCTCAAAGTACAAGTGCTGTAAACCAACACACCACCGTCTTTGACGTATTTTGCCGCCTGTTCCAGAATCTGACGCTGGATGCCCACCAGTGCGTCGATTTCACTACCGTCTTTTTTCAAACGGATGTCCGGTTTCTTCCGCAGAAGCCCCAACCCGGAACAAGGCACGTCTGCCAGCACGCGGTCATAAGCCCCAATGGCAGAAGCATCTTCCACAGAAGCATCTCTAACGGATGTTTTCACAATGGAAATGCCCAGACGCTGTGCACCGTCCGCAATGAGTTCCGCTTTATGTTCGTAAATATCGCCGGCGTGGATTTCGCCGCTGTTTTCCATGCGTTCCGCCATGGTGAATGTTTTCCCGCCGGGCGCCGCACAAAGGTCTAAAATCTTTTCGCCCTTCTGGGGGTCTAATACAGCCACTGCTGTCTGAGAGCTTTCATCCTGCACATGGAACAGACCTTCCTGAAATTCTGCCAGTCGTCCCAAATCCGCTGTTCTGCTCAAATGCAAAGCGTCTTTCCACAGACTTCCCTGCCGCACAGTGATGCCTTTTCCCTCCAGCTGCTTTGCCAGTGTTTCCGCATCTGTTTTCAAAGTATTGACCCGAATGGTCACATCAGGTGCTTCATTATCTGCCTGACAGAGCGCTTCTGTCTTTTCGTAGCCATAATATGCCACCCACATTTTCACCAGCCACAGAGGATGGGAATACACAACGCTGAGATATTCCGCTGTTCCTTTTTCCGGCAGTTTGATTTCTTCTTTTCCTCTGCCGATGGCACGAAGCACGCCGTTGACAAAGCCGCTGAGGGATTTATACCCTCTCGCCGTTGCCAGCTTCACCGCTTCATTGCATGCTGCATTATCAGGCACATCCATGAAAAGCATCTGATACACCGCTGTCCGCAGTACCGCCAGCAGCCAAGGCTTGATTTTACTTAATTTCGTATTGGAAAACTGGTCAATGACATAGTCCACATAGTAAATATTCCGCAGTGTGCCATTGACGATTTCTGTCACAAAAGCCCTGTCCTGCTGGGACATGGCTCCGTTTTGCCGCAGCAGACGCCGCAGCGCCGTATTATTATATGCGCCTTCCGCCAAAATTTGTACCATGGCTTCCGCCGCTACTTCTCTGGGATTGATTTGGATCATTTCATTTCAAATTCCCTTCTGTCTTTTTTCCGTTGGTTTATCAACTTATTATTATACGGGATTTTTCGCCATACATCAATATTTTTCGCCATTTTTCACGGTTTGCGCCGAAAAAACCCGTAAAAAATACAAAACGGATAAAACCCTGATGATTTGGATTTTATCCGTTTTTCTCATTCGTGATTAGTCGTCCCGTCTGCCGCCAAAAATGGCAATCAAACGAAGCAGCTGCAAAATTGCCACAGCCGCCGCTGCTACATAAGTCATGGCTGCCGCAGAAAGCACTTTTCTTGCGCCGCCAATTTCATCGGCATCCAGGAAGTACTGGTCTTCCAGCATATGCAGTGCTCTGGAAGATGCGTTAAATTCCACAGGCAGTGTCACAATGGTAAACAATACTGCCAGGGCATAAAACAGAATGCCCAATGTGATGAACATATTGGATGAACTGCCCCCAAAAAGCAGACCAATGACGATCAAAGGCCAAGCCAATGTAGAACCCAGATTGGACAAAGGTACCAATGTGCTGCGCAGCACCAGGAACACATAGCCTGTGTCATGCTGGATGGCATGCCCGGTTTCATGGGCAGCAATGCCAAGTGCCGCTACGCTTCTGCCGTCATATACGCCGGAAGAAAGGCGCAGCGTCTTTGTTCTGGGGTCATAATGGTCTGTCAGATGACCAGCCACGCGTTCAATACGTACATCGTGAATACCAGCCTGTATAAGCATCTGTGCCGCTACCTGTTCCCCTGTCATTCCGCGTCTGTTAGGCACACGGGAATACTTGTTATAGGTAGACGATACTTTTGCCTGTGCCAGACCAGCCAAGACCACGGCAATGATCAATAATAAAACATAATCCATGTTATATCCATAAAAAAACATATGGTGCGATTCCTCCTTTTTCAGTTCCTAGAATCTAAAAGTCTTACTGCAAAAGGATGCCCTCTTTCATTGCGTGTCCTCTCAGATATGCGTCTGTCATCATGCGTTTGCCGCCGCGTGCCTGCACTTCTGTGATCAGCAGACAACCGTCGCCGCATTTGACAACAAAGCCTTTTTTCACCACAGCCACAATTTCCCCATTGGCTGCGTCATCGGCCTGCACATCAGAAATTACTGCGCCGAAAATCTTCAAAACCTCTTCCTCATAAATGGTATATGCCGCCGGAACCGGATTCAATCCACGAATGAGATTGATGATGTCCTGTCTGTTTTTACTCCAGTCAATATGACCGGTTTCTTTTGTAATCATAGGTGCGTATGTTGCCGCATCATGATCCTGCGGAATCCGTTCCAAAGTACCGGCTTCCAGCTGATCCAGTGTATCCAGCAGCAAGTTTGCGCCTGTCACTGCCATTTTGTCATGGATGGTCGCAAAAGTGTCTTCGTCTGTGATTTCCACTTCTGCTTTCAGCAGCATATCACCGCTGTCCAGACCTTTTGCCATATACATGGTGGTGATGCCTGTCACCTTTTCCCCATCAATGATAGACCACTGCATAGGTGCCGCGCCGCGGTACTTAGGCAGCAGAGAACCATGGACATTGATACAGCCGTATTTGGGCATTTCCAGAATGGGTTCAGACAGAATCTGTCCAAAAGCCGTTACCGCAATCAGATCCGGTTCATAAGAACGGAGCTGTTCCACAAATTCCGGTTCTTTCACTTTTTCTGGCTGCAAAACGGGAATACCATGTTCCAAAGCACATGCTTTCACCGGTGTAGGCACCATCTTTTTCCCTCTGCCCTTGGGCTTATCGGGCTGTGTCACCACCAGCACCACTTCATGCTTTGTCAGCAGCGCTTCCAGAGAAGGCACCGCAAAATCGGGAGTCCCCATAAAAATTACGCGCATGGCAATTCCTCCTTATGCTTCGTCTTCGTCGGGCAGAGCCTTATCAATATATAATATCCCATCCAGGTGATCCAATTCATGACACAAAGCAACTGCCATCAATTCTTCCCCTTCCACGATGATTTTTTCACCGTCACGGTTCAGGGCTTCTACTTTCACATAAGCGGGACGATCCACACGTGCGCTTGCGCCGGGAACGCTCAGGCAGCCTTCGTAGTCGATCTGAGAACCTGTTGCTTCTACAATGACAGGGTTGATCAGTTCTACCAGACCATCGCCGATGTCGATCACAACAATGCGTTTCAAAACACCTACCTGAGGCGCAGCCAGACCAACGCCATTTGCGTCATACATGGTTTCTGCCATATCGTCCAGCAGTGTCAATGTATTGGGTGTGATTTCTTTGACAGGTTTGCAGATTTTACGCAAAACCTCATCTGTACTGATTCTGATTTGTCTTTTTGCCATTTTTTATCCTCCTAAAAGGCGCCTTGCGCCACCGATGTTCGATTGTTGTCTGCGAAATGATTCGCATTAGAGTATTTTATCATATTTCCTACCAAGTTACAAGATTTCACGCAAGGAAAGCAAGATGAAAGCGGATTTCCCGGCTCACGTCTTTTTTTGTTTGCTCTACAGTATACAGGACAAAGGCTTTCAGCCGATCTGCATCCGTTCCCTTGGCAAAAATCTGCCAGCGGAATTCTCCACGGAATTTCGGCAAAGGTGCTGGTGCAGGGCCAACTACGGTACAGCCTGCCCGTTCTGCGTAATGGTTCATATAAGCCCCCAGTCGCTGGGCAGCCAGTATCACTTCCTGCTCCATTTCTCCAGTGATGAGCACAGAGAAAATGTGAGAAAAAGGCGGATACTCCATTGCCTGCCGCAGAAGGATTTCCTCCTGATAAAATCCTTCGTAATCCTGTGCCGCCGCCATCCGAATAGCGTGATTTTCCGGCTGATAAGTCTGAATGAACACCCTTCCGGCAAGTTCCCCTCGTCCTGCTCTGCCAGCCGCTTGGGTAATGAGCTGGAAACAGGTTTCCGCCGCCTGATAGGTACCCAAATTCAAAGAAAGGTCTGCCGCCAGAATCCCCACCAATGTCACATTGGGGAAATCATGTCCTTTGGCAATCATCTGGGTACCAATGAGAATATCAGCCTTTCCTTTTCCAAACAATTCCAAGATGCGGGCATGCCCGTTTTTCCCTGTGGTGGTATCCGCATCCATACGCAGAATACTTGCCTCTGGAAACAGCCGTCTGGTTTCTTCCTCGATTTTCTGGGTTCCTGTACCAAAATAGCGGATATAATGGGAGCCACAGGAAGGGCATGTCTTAGGCACCGGCACTTCTTTGCCGCAGTAATGGCAAACCAATGCCTTATCTGACGCATGGTAAGTATAGGAAACGTTACAGGAAGGACAGGTCAATGCTTCTCCGCATTTTCGGCAGGAAACAAATGTGGAATATCCCCGTCGGTTCAGGAAAAGCATAGTCTGCTGTCCCTTTTCCAGATTTTCCCGGATTGCCTGCTGCAAAGGCAGTCCAAAGGCGGAGCGGTTGCCATCTTCCAGTTCTTTACGCATATCTGTCACAAAGACCTCCGGCAAACGGCTGCCCTTTGTCCGTTCTTTCAATTGCAGCAGCAAAAATTCTCCCGTTACTGCCCGATGATAACTGTCGATGTCAGGGGTAGCGCTGCCCATAACCAGCAATGCCCCTGTCAGTTCCGACAGCTTTCTTGCCACTTCGCGGGTATGATACTTGGGTGTTACATCGGAAATGTAACTGCTTTCGTGACACTCATCCATGACAATGACCCCAAGATTGGAGAACGGCATAAACAATGCGGAACGTGGTCCAATGATGATGGAAATTTCTCCGTCCCTTGCCTTTCGCCACTGGTCCAGACGTTCTCCCAAGGAAAGGCGGCTATGGGTCACAGAAACTCGCTTGCCAAAACGAGAAATAAACCGCTCCATAATCTGAGGAGTCAATGAAATTTCCGGCACCAACACAATGGCTTGCTTCCCCGCCATGATCACATGCTCAATGAGCTGCATATAGATTTCTGTTTTGCCGCTGCCTGTGACTCCGTGAAGCAGTACGGGACGTTTCTGCGCCTTCTGCTCTTCCTCTCGCAAAAGGGTCAACGCCTGCGCCTGTTCCGGCGTAGGATAAAAAGGCTGGGTCGGTGTGTAATCTTCCAATTGGAACACATCCCGCTTTTCCTGTCTGCGCTGTTCTACCAAAATGCCCTTTTGCAAGAGGGTATGAATGGGGGAATCTGTCACAGCAGCCTTTTCCTTCAATTCTTCCACAGAAAGGCTCTCTCCCTGAGAAATGGCAGAAAGCACCCGCAGCTGTCCTGCCAGACGCTTATCTTTTTCTGCTTTTTCCTTTGCTGCTATGAGCAGTTCTTCATTTTCTGTCAGAGAAACATATCGTTTTTCTTTTTTATAGGTACTGCGTGTGGTTTTCTGGTGCAGACGGACAACCTTTTTCTCCTGTAAACAGCGCAGAATATATTCCGTGCGATTGCCGAAAATCTGTTCCAATTCTCGCAGAGGAACCGCACCGCCCTGCTCTTCCAGCACATCTATCATCTGCTGTTCTTTTTCCGCAAGTTCTGCCGTCTGTCCCGTCAGTTCTGCATACCAGACGCTTTTGGTGCGGATGCCCGCCGGCATCACAGCCTGCAAACACTGGTTCAATGTGCAGAAATATTCCTTTTTCATCCATTTTGCCAGTTCCAGTATGGACGGCGTCAGGATGGGTCTGCCTTCATCCAGAATTTCCACGATTCCCTTGATTTTCCCCTCAGGTACTTCTGTTGTTTCTGTCAGGGCAATGACGTAGCCTTCCCGTTTGGTGTTGCGCTGCCCAAAAGGCACCATAACACGCAGCCCTACGCAAACTTCTTCTTCCCACTGCGCAGGCACTCTATAATCAAAGACACGGTCTACCTCCGCATGATTGGCATCAATGATGACCTGTGCGTACATCTCGCACCTCCTTTCTGTAAATGTCAGAAAAGCCGGAGATTTCGCTGTTCCTTTCGGCAGCTTTCTGAACCTCCGACTTTTTTCCGTTGATCATTATGCTTCTGTTTCTTCTGTTGCTGTTGTTTCTTCTACAGCTTCTTCTTCCGCAGGAACTGCTTCTTCGGGATGTCCCTGACGTACTTTGATTTTGCCCTGGTACAGTTCGTTGACTGCAATGGATACGGGTTTGTCAACCTTTGTGTTGCTTACCAGAGGTTCAGCATGGTCAACCAACTGTCTTGCACGTTTTGCTGCTGCAATCACGATGGTGTAACGGCTGCCCAGTGTGATGTCGTCTGTTTCCTGATTGATAACGTCCAATAAGTCTGTATAAGATGGTCTTAACATAATCAAATCTCTCCTTTGAATACCTTTTTAATCTCTTTATTTCTGCTGCAGCGCATGGATTCTGCATGGACAATGTCCAGAATATCCTGTGTTGCTTGAGGAACTGTGTCGTTGATGACTACATAATCATAATCCTGCACATATTCCATTTCTTCCAGTGCACGATGGATACGGCGGTTGATGGTTTCCTTATCCTCTGTGCCGCGATTTGTCAGGCGTCTGCCCAGTTCTTCCAGATTGGGAGGAACCAGGAAAATCAATACCCCTTCAGGATAGAGTTTTTTCACCTGCAATGCACCCTGCACTTCGATTTCCAGAATGACATTCTGACCTTTCTGCAGCTGTTCTGTTACATATGCTCTCGGTGTGCCGTAGCAGTTGCCACAGAATTCTGCCCATTCCAGCAGTTCCTGATTGGCAATCATTTTTTCAAATTCTTCCCTTGTGCGGAAGAAATAATGCACACCGTCCTGTTCATACTCTCTTGGGGCACGAGTGGTAGCGGAAATGGAAAGGGCAAAATCATCCTTTGCTTTCAGCTGTTCCACGATGGTGCCTTTGCCGGAACCGGAGGGTCCCGATAAAATCAGCAATAATCCCTGTTTTTTCATGTTACACTCCCCTTTTGTTCTGCCGCAAGGCGTCCGCCGATGGTTTCGGGCATATTGGGCGAAAGCACCACATGTCCGTTATCCATGATGATGACGCATCTTGTTTTTCTGCCGTAAGTGGCGTCGATCAGATTCCCTTTTTCTTTTGCCTCCTGAATAATCCGCTTCACAGGGGCGGAATCGGGGCTGATGATGGCAATGACACGGTTTGCGGAAACCACATTGCCATAGCCAATATTCAAAAACTGAATCCGTTCCATATGATCACTCCAGATTCTGAATCTGTTCTCTGATTTTTTCGATTTCGCTCTTGAGGGCAATGGTTGCCTTCACAATGCGGATATCATTTGCTTTGGAAGCGATGGTATTGGATTCTCTGTTCATTTCCTGCACCAGGAAATCCAGCTTTCTGCCTACCTGACCGCCATTTTCCAGAATTTCTCTCAGCTGAATCAGATGGCTGTCCAGTCTAGTCAGTTCTTCATCAATGCAGCCTTTATCCGCAAAAATAGCAACTTCCATTGCCACACGCTGAGGGTCTACATCCACATTGTCCAGCAGTTCTTTCAGGCGGTTATTGAGTTTTTCCTGATATTCCACTACCACCTGAGGGGCATATACCTTTACTTCTTCCACCAGTTTGGCAATGTATTCGCCTTTTTTCAGGATATCCTGTTTCAGGTTTTCCCCTTCCACGCTGCGCATAGCAACGAAATTTTCCACTGCCGCATCCAGCGCGGGAGAAAGTGCTGCCCAGATCACATCTTCTTCCTTCTGTGCTTTTTCCACGGTGATCACATCGGGGAATTTGGCTGTCAGAGAAAGCAGGTCTGCGCCGTTGACACCCAGCAGGTTTTCCAGTTCACGGAGTTTTTCCGCATAGGCCGCTGCCAAACCTGTGTTGAGTTTTACTTCCACATCATCAGCGGAAAATGTTTCAAAACTGATGAACACGTCGGTTTTGCCGCGGAATACATCCTGCATCACCCGTTTTTTGATTTTATCTTCCAGACTTGCCAGAGAACGGGGCAGTTTGATGGTCATATCATTATAACGGTGGTTGACAGATTTCATTTCCACCACAAATTTCCGGTCTTCTGCAATATGCTCGCCTCTGCCATAGCCTGTCATGCTTCTTACATTCGCACTCATGTCTGTTCCTTTCTTTCTAAACTCATGTTTTCCGAACCATTTTGAACTGTTTCATTATACCCATTGTCAGGCAAAAGCGCAACAAAAAACGGGAATTGTATCCACTATTTTTAATCAAATTTTAATTTTTCTTTTCAAAAGCACGCCCTTTTCCCTTTTTGTCAAATATGCTATACTGAATTGTTAGCAAAACAAAAAGGAGGGATTGCTATGGCACTGGACGGTATCACCACCGCAGCCATCGTCACCGAACTGAAAGAGAAACTCATCGGCGGCAGAATCGACAAGGTACATCAGCCTCTTGCCGACGAAATCCGCTTTTCTGTGCGCGCCATCGGCGCCAATTATAAAGTGCTGGCTTCTGCCAATTCCGGTCATCCCCGGATGCACATCACCGAAAACACCAGAGAAAACCCCATGACAGCACCACTGTTCTGCATGGTACTGCGCAAACACATTGCAGGCGGCAAAATCATTGACATTTGCCAGCCAAACTTTGAGCGTATCATCATCATCAAAGTAGAGTCTGCCAACGAAATGGGCGACATGACTGTGAAAAACCTGATTCTGGAAATCATGGGCAAACACAGCAACCTGATTCTCACAGATGAAAACAATAAGATTCTGGATTCCATCAAGCGTGTTTCCCATGACAAAAGCTCTGTCCGAGAAGTCCTGCCGGGAAAAACCTATGTGTTCCCCCCTTCTCAGGATAAGAAAAACCCTATGGAACTGGAAGAAAGCAGCTTTTCCTCTCTGCTCCATGTGCAGGAAGGTCAGAAAATACAGGACTTCCTTTATAAAACTTATACAGGCATCAGTCCCATCATGGCGGCGGAAATCTGTCACGAAGCAAAACTGGATGCCTCCGATGCCTGCGAGCAGATGACAGCGGAAAAAGAACATGCCCTCTTTACCGCCTTTTCCAACACCATGGAACAGGTGAAAGCAGGTGCTTTCTCCCCTGCCATTTACTATCAGAAACCCGGCGGCAAGATTCTGGATTTCGGTGTACTGCCCATGACACAGTTTGGCGGATTCTATGCGAAAGCATATCCTACCGTATCTGCTCTGCTGGAAGGATTTTACACTGAACGCGACAACGCGGCACATATCCGCCAGAAAGCACACGATACCCGCAGACTGGTCATGACCAACATCGAAAGATGCGTGAAAAAGAAAGATATCCAGCTGAAAACCCTGCGGGATGTGGCAGGCAAGGATAAATGGAAACTGAAAGGCGAACTGATCACCGCCAATATTTACGCCATTCCTCCTAACGCCACTACATTTAAAACCGTAAACTTCTATGACGAAAACATGGCAGAAATTGAAATCGCTCTGGACCCTACCAAAACACCGGCGGAAAATGCCCAGAAATATTTCAACAAATATAACAAAGCCAAACGTACACTGGCTGCCATGGAAATCCAGCAGAAACAGAATGACGAAGAACTGGCTTATCTGGAAAGTGTCCTGAACGCGCTGGACACCGCCAAGGACGATGCCGATTTGGCAGAAATCCGCACAGAACTGGCAGAAAGCGGCTTCATCCGCAGACAGCCCCAGAAAAAAGGGCAGTCCAAGCCAAAGAAAGCAAAACCCATGCGCTACATTTCTTCTGACGGCTACGAAATTCTTGTGGGCAAAAGCAATCTGCAAAACGATGAGCTGACTTTGCGAACAGCAGAGCCCACAGACATCTGGATGCACACCAAAGAAATCCCCGGTTCCCACGTCATCATCCGCACCAACGGCAAAGGAGAAGTTCCCATTCCCACATTGGAAGAAGCGGCAAATCTGGCTGCTTTCTACAGCAAAGCCAAAAACGGCAGTATGGTGCCTGTGGACTATACCCTGCGGAAAAACGTGAAAAAGCCCAACGGCGCAAAGCCAGGCATGGTCATTTATCTGACCAACAAAACCATTTATATTACACCGGAAGAAGAAAAAGTCAACCAAATGGCAACTGAATAAAAAATAGGCAAACGCGTTTTGACATTCCAGCGCGTTTGCCTTTCTTTTGAAAACTATAGGTATACAGTATGTTATCGTGAGGTCATATTATGCAAAACGACATTTCCAAAGAATTTTCCCTTGGCGGATTGCTCCGTTTTACATTCCCCACCATCATTATGATGATGTTTGTGGCAACCTATATCATTGCGGACGGTATTTTCGTTTCCCGTTTTGTGGGAACGGCTGCTCTTTCTGCTATTAACATCGTTTATCCCCTCATCAACGTCATGTTGGGTGTGGGCATCATGCTGGGCACCGGCGGCAGTGCCATCATCGGCAGAGAATTGGGGGCAGGCAAAGAAGATCTGGCAAGACGGCATTTTACACTATTGACACTCTTTGCCATTGCCATGGGTCTGATTCTTTCCCTGCTTTGCTTTGTATTCATTGAGCCCCTTTCCATTTTTCTGGGAGCGGACGAAGCCCTGCTGCCCTACTGCATCGACTACGGCAGAATCATGATGGCGTTTTACTCCATCTCTGTGGTACAGGTACTCTTTCAGGTGTTCTTTGTCACCGCAGGCAAACCGAAATTGGGGCTGATTTTGAACGTTGCCAGCGGCATCAGCAACATCGTTTTTGACTATGTATTCATCGTTTTGATGGATATGGGCATCAAAGGGGCTGCTTGGGGTACTGTCACCAGTTTCCTCATTGGCGGCATTCCGCCTCTGATCTATTTCTTGAAACCACGGGCTGTTCTGTACTTCGTGAAACCGGAATGGAACACGCAGGTATTACTCCATAGCATGAGCAATGGTGTTTCCGAACTGATTACCAACATCTCCTCTGGTGTCACCACATACCTGTTCAACAAAGTTATGATGCAGATGATGGGACAAGACGGCGTTGCGGCAATTACCATTATTCTTTACGCAAAGTTCCTCTTTGCCTCTGCCTATATGGGCTTTTCCAATGGTGTAGCGCCAGTGTTCAGTTACCAGTACGGCAGACGGAATCATGTCCAGCTGAAACGGCTGTTCAAAATGTCCATGGGCATCATATTGGTTTCCTCGGCAGTGATCAGCGTACTTTCGTTCCTGCTGGCAGAACCAACCATACTGGTATTTACTCCCAGAGAAAGCTCCACATTCACCCTCACCTTAGATGGGTATAAAATCTGTGCATGGAACTTCCTGTTCTGCGGCGTGAATATATTCGCTTCGGCATTTTTCACTGCCCTCTCCAACGGGGTGCTTTCGGCGCTGATTTCCTCCCTTCGCACCTTCGTTTGTGTCAGCGGATGCATCCTATTCTTGCCGAAATATCTTGATCTGCTAGGTGTATGGCTTGCCATTCCCGTGGCAGAAGTGCTGACCATTGTGGTAGCCATCATTCTGTTTGTGGGCGCAAGAAAAAAATATCAATATGCATAAAGAAGGGCTGTCTTCAGAAGAAAACAGACCTCATAACTCCATGTAAAATAGCCGGAATCCTTAAAAATATAAAGGATTCCGGCTATTTTTATTTTCTGATGGAGATGCCCCTAAAAATCCATCCTCTTTTTTATACCTGATACTCCTGATAAATTTTACCGAAAAAGTCATCCAATGCCTGTTTCATTTCCGCAAAGCCTTCGGGATGCTTAGAATGTCCCATGGCATGGATTTCTTCTCCTTCTTTGCCATAAGCATGGAACACCCAGCTATCTCCTGCACAAATACATGTTTCGATGTCATAAAATCCATCCCACGCAGCTGCATTTTTTTCTTCCAGCAATTTTGCCAGTTCCACAGCCAATTCCTGGGCAGGCTCACAGCGCAGGCTACGTTCTTCCCCATCGTAGAGGTCAATTCCCACGTTTACGCCTTTTTCATTGTCCAGACGATACCAAGCCATGTATCCGTCATTTCTGCCATAGCGAAAAGAAAAAGATTTGATTTCTTTCATTGCGTTTCCTCCTCCGTGTAAAAAGAAAGGGCATCTCTCTTTGAGATACCCTCTTTTTGGTTTATTTTGCGTATTCTACTGCTCTTGTTTCTCGAATCAAATTTACTTTGATCTGTCCCGGATATTCCAGTTCTTCCTCGATCTTCTTAGCAATGTCTCTTGCCAACAAGGTCATGCCGTCATCACTGACATCTTCCGGAACTATAACAATCCGCAATTCACGACCAGCCTGAATTGCGAAAGATTTTTCAACGCCTTTGAAATTATCTGCAATTTCTTCCAGCTTCTGCAAACGTTTGATGTAGGATTCCAGAGTTTCTCTTCTTGCACCGGGTCTTGCCGCAGAAATGGCATCTGCTGCCTGTACCAGTACTGCAATGATGCTCTGAGGTTCCACATCGCCATGATGGGCTTCCACCGCATTGATGACTGTGTGGTTTTCCTTGTAGCGTTTCAGCAGACCTACACCGATGCTGACATGAGAACCTTCCATTTCGTGGTCCACACTTTTGCCGATATCGTGGAGCAGACCAGCGCGTTTTGCCATATTTACATCAACGCCCAGTTCCGCAGCCATCAGACCAGCCAGATGGGATACTTCAATGGAGTGTTTCAATACGTTCTGACCATAGCTGGTTCTGTATTTGAGTTTGCCCAGCAGGCGAACCAGTTCAGGATGCAGCCCGTTGACACCTGTATCAAATGTTGCAGCTTCGCCTTCCTCGCGAATGGTGACTTCCACTTCTTTTTTGGCTTTTTCCACCATTTCTTCAATACGGGAAGGATGCACACGCCCGTCCACAATGAGTTTTTCCAGTGCGATTCTGGCAATCTCTCTGCGGATAGGGTCAAAGCCGGAAAGAATTACCGCTTCTGGTGTATCGTCAATGATCAGGTCAATGCCTGTCAGTGTTTCCAGTGCACGGATGTTTCTGCCTTCACGACCGATGATACGGCCTTTCATTTCATCATTGGGCAGCTGTACCACAGATACTGTAGTTTCTGCCACATGATCCACTGCACATCTCTGGATGGCATTGGCAACAATTTCTCTGGAGCGTTTGTCCGCTTCCATTTTTGCCTTGCTTTCGATTTCCTTGATCATCAGTGTGGCTTCATGCTTCACATCTGTTTCCACCATAGCCAGAATGTAATTCTTTGCTTCTTCAGTGGTCAGACCGGAAATGCGTTCCAGTTCCTGCAGCTGTTTTTCACGCAGTTCTTTCGCTTCTTCTTTCTGTCTTTCCAGATCCTCCAGTTTTCTGGACATCTGTTCTTCCTTGCGTTCCAAAGACTCTGTCTTTCTATCCAGAGCTTCTTCCTTCTGGAACAAACGTCTTTCATTTCTCTGCAGTTCGTTTCTTCTGTCACGAACTTCTTTTTCCAGTTCATTTTTTGTTCTGATACTGTCTTCTTTGGCCTCCAAGAGGATTTCTTTCTTTCTTGCCTCTGCATCTTTTACGGCCTCGTCCACGATTTTATTGGCACGGTCTTCTGCCACGCCCACCTTCGCTTCCGCGATACGCTTTCTGTAAAAAATTCCGACAATCATCCCCAGAAGGAGTCCGATCACAGCACAGATAATACTTATCGGTTCTATGAAAAACACCTCCTTATTCAATTTTCAAAGTACATTTATGATTTCACATAGCCATAAGCAGTGCATAATACACCTTTTTTATTTTATAGCTTTTTTGCATATGTGTCAAGACAGTTTTCGTCTTTTTGCCAATGCCCTCTCGTGAAAAAAGCCGAAAAACAAGGCTTTTTCCTTTTATTTCTTGCCAGAATTGCATGAAAATTCACAAATTTTGCGTATGCTTTGTTTCCATTCGCAGTATTTCATATTCACCAAAGGCAGCGTTGGCAACGCTTTCTGTCAGCACTTCACCGCCATAAACGCGCGCCATTTCCTCTGCAAAGCCATTGGAAAGGTACACCTGCAGCAGTCTGGCATCAGCTTTTACCAGAACCTTCCGGCAGATGGTTCCTGCAAAAATCGTTTTGGTTTCCCTGCGCATTTTCGCCGCCGTCCAATCTATTGAAAATACCCTACCACTGCCTTCACAGCTGCGGCAGTTGGTGGTAGTCTGTTTCAACAGAGAAGGCTTCGTTTTCTTTCTGGTAACCTGCATCAATCCCAGTTCCGTCATGCCAACCACAACGGTTTTCACCCGGTCTTTTTCCACTGCCGCTTTCAATGTTTTGGTCAGAATATTCCGGCTTTCCTCCTGCACCATATCAATAAAGTCAATGATGATGATGCCGGACAAGTTCCGCAGACGCATCTGTTTTGCCGCTTCTTCTGCCGCTTCCAGATTGGTTTTCAGTATCATTTTTTCCAAATCGCCCCGACCTGCGGCTTTAGCGGAATTGACATCAATGACTACACAGGCTTCCGTTTCCTCGATGACCAGATAGCCGCCGCTTTTGAGCCATACTTTCTGGGACAGTGCCTTTTCCAATTTACTTTCCGCATAAAAAGAAGCAAACAGCGGTGTTTTTTCTTCATATAACTCTAACTTTGGCTGTCCTTCTCTAGAAAAATCTCCTGTTGCCGCCAGCAATTCATAAGTTTCTTTGTCATTGACTACAACGCTGTCCAAATCGGCGCTGTAAAAATCCCTAGCGGCTTTCAGTACAGGGATATTTTCCTGCCACAGCAATGCAGGTGCTTTTCGATATTCTGCCTGTTTCACACTCTGCCACTTCTGCAACAGGCTTTCCAATTCCTTCTGAAATTCTTCTTTGCTTCGTCCTGCCCCGTTGGTGCGGACAATAGCGCCGCAGTCAGAAGGCAGCAGTTCTTCCATAATCTCCTGCATTCTTCTGCGTTCCGCTTCATTGGTGATTTTTCTGGAAACACCGATTTCTCCGCCTTCATTGGGCAGAAGTGCCAGAAACTTTCCAGCAAAGGAAATATTTCTGGTGAGTACCGCGCCTTTGGTACCTACAGCATCTTTTTCCACCTGCACCACAAGGGTATCCCCGGCTTTGGGACGATTTTCTTTCTCTACTCCTGAAGCCGCTCTTGTGTTTCCGTAATAAAGGTAGCCATTCTTCCCTGTGCCAATATCCACAAAGGCTGCCTGCAAATTGGGCACAACCGTTTCCACTCTGCCTGCGTAGACATTTCCCACTAGACTTTCCGTCTGCTTCCGTTCCACATAAAATTCCACTGGCTCTCCATTTTCCAGAAGTGCCAGCCGGAATAAATTTGTATCTATATCCATCAATACTCGTTTCATTATATTCATCCTTTCGCATTTTCCTTATCTATCATACAGGAAAATGCGGTCCATTGCACGCATATCTTTCTGTTATTCCAAATCTTCTCCCCTAGCCGCGTATTCCGCCGTCACCTCTGCTGTGTAAGGCAAATCCACATATTCCATAGGGTCCAGCAAAATGCCGTCTTTCCACAGACTGTAATGGAGATGCGGTCCAGTGGAAAGTCCAGTGTTTCCTGATTTTGCTACAGCCTGTCCCTGTCGTACCTTCTCCCCTTCTTTCACCAGTGTTTTCTGCAAATGGGCATACTGCACCCGAAAGCCGTCATTGGTTTCATATTCCAGCACCAGACCGTATGTATCCGACTCCCGTATCTTCGTGACGACACCGCTTTTCACCGCTGCCACCTCTGTTCCTTCTGCCATGGCGATATCCAGTCCGTTATGAAATTCTGTTTTCTCCAAAAGGGGATTTTCCCGTTCTCCGCAGGAAGACGTGATGATTCCCTCTGCCGGATTGCAAAAGTCTTCCGTTTTTGGCGCAAAGACCACCTGTGCCACTGGACTAGGGTCCTTCTGTTTCAGGGCCGTATGCATCGTCTTTCAACGCAGGCAGTGCCACATCTTTTTCCTGCAAAAATACAGTCAGTCGTTCTCCTGCCGCCTGAATTTTTTCCAAGGGCATTTCGTATGCAATGGTATCTTTCACCTGCTGGGTGAGATTTTCTGCCGTTTCCGAATGAAACAAAGATACCAGAAGCAATCCTCCTGCCAAAATCACGGTCACATACAGCCGAAACAAAAACAGTTCTTTGCTCTTTGGCGCATTTTTCGGCTTTACGGACATACTTCCCCCCATATATTGCCGCAGTTCTTCCCTGCGTTTTCTCCAATCTTTTTCCCTCATGCAAAATCCCCTCCCGTACCAAAATTATATGGTCGAGAGGGGACAAATATGTCTTAGGTGCTATTTGATTTTTGTATTCTTACCTGTTTCGCCTTTTTTTGCTTCCGGTTCTACCCACAGAGGGAAACGGTCAATGAATGTAGCGCCTTCGCCCCGTTTGCTTTCCACCAAAATGGCACCATCATGGCTGCTGACAATCCATTTCGCAATGGAAAGCCCCAGTCCGGTACCGGAAATCTCCTTATTTCTGGATTTATCTTCCCGGTAGAAACGGTCGAATATCTTGGACTGTTCTTCTTCGGCAATGCCCATACCGTCATCTGCAATGGAAACATAAGCATATTTCTTATCTTTCCAGACTTTGATATGAATCTTACCGCCGTCTGTGGTATATTTCAGGGCATTTTCTCCGTGAATCCACAAAAGCTGTTTGATGAGGTCGCTATCGCCATTGATCTCCACCTGTTCCGCCTCCTCATAAGTGATTGCGCGGTCTTTCTGGAGCAAATCCAGCTCTTTGACGATTTCCTGTGCCACATCATTCAGACACATGTGTGTCCGTTTGGCATGCATACGGTTCTGGTCGCTTTTTGCCAAAAACAGCAGGTTGTTGATAAGCTCTTTCATATGCTCTGTTTCACCCAGAATGGAATCAATGGATTCCTGCAATACATCCGGGTTGCTTTTTCCCCAGCGGTTGATGAGACTTGCATAGCCCTGAATGACAGAAATAGGTGTCCGCAGTTCATGAGAGGCGTCAGACACAAACTGATTCTGTCTGTGGAACGCCTTCTCTAGTCGGTCAATCATGGAGTTGAAAGTAATGGTCAATTCCTTCATTTCATCGTCAGGACCATCCAAGTCGATACGCTGGGTCAAGTCCTCAATACTGATTCGTTCTGCCGTTGTGCGAATCTGTTCCACAGGCTTCAGCACACGGCGGCTGATATAGCGACCTGCAAGGAATGCGCAGAAAATACCGATGAAATCAGCAATGACCATTTTCCATAAAAAGGACTGGAGGAAATACTGGTTGCCATTGAGCTGTTTAAATGCCTGAATCTGATACTTGTCTCCATCCTTTTTGTATTGGGTGGACAAAAGCATAAATTTCTGTTCTCCGGGGCCTTCCAGTATAAATTCCTGACGGTTCACACCCAGTTCTTTTAAAGAACGGATATGATAATCTGTTTTCGGTAATTCTTCAATGACTTCATCTTTATTCAAAAGTCCGCTTAACACCGAATTTTCCCCATTGTTTTCATTTATCAGCTGGGGAGGCTGTTTGATGAATGCCGGAATCTCGCCTACGTGGCTGTTAAATCCCTCATTTTCCGAATAACTAAATACGCTTACTTCCACGTATTTGTTATCCAGCAGATCTTTCAAGGATTCATTCGTAAGAGTTCCGCCGTTATCCAAAAACTGTTCAATGTTGACAATGGTGGTTTCCAGCTGTTTTCGCACGCTATTCTGCTCCAAAATGGTGGTATTCACAAAGAAAAATCCGCTGAGCAGCAACAGAGAAAAAGAAAATATCCCACCATAAATCAGGGTAATTCTTTTTGCAATGGCAAGATTTTGAAATCTGCCAAATAATGATTTCTTATTCGTCTTTGACATAGTACCCTACTCCTCGAATGGTATGAATATATTTTATGCCAAACGCCTCATCAATTTTAGAACGCAGATAACGGATGTACACATCCACCACATTGGTTTCTCCAATGTAGCTGTAACCCCATACCTCGTTGAGGATCTGCTCCCTGGAAAGGACAATATTCTTATTCTGTACCAAATACAACAAAAGTTCATATTCCTTCTTTGTCAGGTCAACCACGGTTCCATTGACAGTGACCATACGCTTGTCCGTGTCAATTTCCAGCCCCTGCACTTCCAGAATAACTTTCTTCGCACCGCCTGCATGGGCATGTTTGAAAGCCACACGCATACGCGCCAGCAGTTCTTCAATGGCAAAAGGCTTTGTCAGATAATCATCTGCGCCGCTGTCCAGCCCTGCTACTTTATCCATGGTTTCGTCTTTTGCAGTCAGCATGATAATGGGTACATTGGAGAATTTCCGCACTCTTCTGCAAATTTCAATACCTGTCAGTCCCGGCAGCATCAAATCCAACAAAATCATGTCATAATTTCCGTCTGTGACCATTTGCAGACCTTCTCTGCCGTCATGGCAGACTGTCACATCATATCCTTCATAACGCAGTTCCAGCTCCACAAAACGCGCCAGCTTGACCTCGTCTTCTATCAAAATAACTTTTTTCCGTTCCATAAGCGCCCTCCGTTCTAAACTATACCATTTACATTATACCAATAGAATTGTATTTTGTCTTAAAAAACTATTTTATATGCCCCTCCTTAAATAACCCTTGTATCCGCATTAAAATATCATTAAATTCCAATGATACAAAAAAACACGTTTCCCTTCCGGCAAAAGTCTGTTATAATAAAGTCAGAGAAAAGGGCGGCGGTAGATTCTACCGCCTTCTTTTGCGAACATGCAGCATCATAATCAAACAGGAGGTTTTTATCCCATGAAAAAAGCATTTGCCCTTCTGCTCTGTGCGGTACTGTCCCTTTCTATGCTCAGTGCCTGCGGCGGCAGCACACAAAATACCACAGAGGAAACTGCAGAAACAGAAATCCGACTGGATGCCTGCGGACTGGCATACACCATTCCCCAGAGCTGGACCACAGAAGAAAACGTCAATCTGATTCCCACATCCTATGCGCAGCCGGAAGATAGTGTTTATGCCGTTGTCCGCTATGATTATGCACCGGATGAAAACATGGAAGCGCTCAATGACACCTCATCTACCGTACCCGTTGACGAATTGATGGCACCGCTGGTGGAATTTCTGGTGGTACGGGATGGACAGGAAACTGCCGATTCTGCTGTAGCGGAATTCAACAAATTCAATTCCAAGCAGGAACTGCCCAAACAGGATGGTTTCCGGTTCTATTTCCTGACTGACCCTTCCACAGGCATTGATCATCTTTCCAAAGATGCACAGGAAGTGTATAAAACGCTGGCTGAAGACCTGCCCACACTTTACAAAAGTGTAGAAACATTCCAGCCTGATGAAGCATCTGTTGCAGAACAGGCTTCCAAGCAGGGTGAACTGTTCGGCTTCATTTCCACTGACCTGGAAGGCAACGCCATCGACAGCAGCATCTTTGCAGACTACGATCTGACCGCAGTGAACTTCTTTGCTTCCTACAGCTATCCTGATATCAACGAACTGAAAGAACTGGAAAGCTACTATCAGACATTGCGGGCAGAATATCCCAATGTAAACTTTGTACAGGTGATCATTGATACCCCCGGCAACGAAGCAGAAGCCAAAATCCTGGCAGCTTACGAAGAAAACGGCGTAACATTCACAGGTATCATGCCCGATAAAGCCATGGCAAGCTGGATTGTGGATAATCTGAAAGGTCTGCCTACAACCATTTTCATCGACAAAGACGGTCGTATCCAGGGCGATCGCATCGAAGGCAAACAGACTGCTGACCAGTATCTGGAAGCCACAAAAGAAATGCTGGATAATCTTTAAAAAACTGTAAAAGTCCTTACTGAAAGAAAAAAACAGCTGGAATCCATACAATACAAAGGATTTCAGCTGTTTTTATTTTCAAAAAAGACATCACTTTTTTTCATAAAAACAGCAGTGTCTTTCCTAATCCGAAAAACACTGCCGATTCTCTTATTCTTCCGTTTCTGTTTCTTCCTCCGTGTGGGGTATTTTGTAAATACGCAGTTTCCCAATACGGTTCTTTTCCATATCTTCCACCACAATCCGCAGACCGTCTGTTTCGATTTCCTCACCGTCTTTGGGGAAGTTGCCCAGCACCAGCAGTACATAACCGGCAATGGTATCCACTTCCTCACTGATGAGTTCGCAGCCGATCATTTCATTCAAATCTTCCAGACGGGTGCTGCCGTCCACCACGAATTCATCCTCTTTGACAACTTCGATATCTTCTTCTTCGTCGTCAAATTCGTCTTCGATTTCCCCAACGATTTCTTCTACCACGTCTTCCATGGTCAGCAGACCAGCTGTACCGCCATATTCATCCAGTACGATGGCTACCGCCAAATGGTCGTCCCGCATCTGGGCAAACAGCTGTGCCAGAGGTTTGCTTTCATAGGTGAAGAAAGGTTCTCTCATATATTTCGCCGGTGTAAAGTCCTCCTGATCTGCCAGGAACACATCCTTGACATACAGGACACCAACAATGTTGTCCAAATCTTCTTCGTATACAGGCACACGGGAAAAACCTTCTTCCCGCACCACTTCTACAAATTCCGCGTAAGTGGCTTCGGTGCTGACAGCCAAAATGTCCGTTCTGGGTGTCATGGCATCCCTTGCTTTCGCATCGCCGAAGTTTACCACGTTATCCATCATGGTACGTTCTTCCTGTTCCAGCACACCTTCCTCATGGCTTACATTCAGAATGGTACGCAGTTCCGCTTCTGTGATCAGCGGCGCTCTTTCATTGGAATTGCATCCCATCATTTTCGCAAATGTGCCTGTAACCACATTCAACACCGCAACCACCGGTGTGAAAATCCAATTGAAAAACGCAATGAGATTGACAACGATCAATGCCACTTTTTCTGCTTTCTGCGCCGCAATGGTTTTTGGTGTAATTTCCCCAAAGATCAAAATGATAATGGTAATCACTGCCGTTGCTACCCCAGCGCCGCTGCCGGCATCGCCGTTGAAAATCTGGATAGCCAATGCTGTTGTCAGTGCAGATGCACCGTTGTTTACCAGGTTATTGCCGACCAGGATGGAGCTTAAGAGCTTGCTGGGGTTGTCCAGCAGCTTCTGAATCTTATCTGCGTTTTTGATTTTTTCATCCACCATATTCCGCAGCCGAATCCTGCTCAATGAAGTCAAAGCCGTTTCAGACGCTGAAAAAAACGCTGAACCGCATATCAGCAATATCAAAATCCCGATCAACACCGGACTGCCTCCGTCCACAAAAATCACTCTCCTAAAAAATACATATAACCTTCTTTTTTACAACTTAATATCTTATTATAACAGAAAAACCCGATTCTTTGCAAGTTACGCCATTTCCTGACGGTTTTTCTCAATTTCCTCTGCCAATTCGCTCAATTCCATCCAGCATTCCATTCTTTCTTCCAGCTTTTCTTCTGTGGCTGTTTTTTCATCAGAAAGTTCCTGCAAACGCATATAATCTGTGGTACACGCTGCCATTTCTGTTTCCAGTGCCGCAATCTTATCTTCCAGTGCGGCAATCTCATCCCCGATGGAATCATATTCCCGCTGGTCTTTATAAGACATCTTCAGCAGTTTCTTTTCTGCTTTCCGTTCCACAGGGGCTTCTTTCTTCACAGAAACGCTCTGGCTTTCCACAGGCTGTTCTTTCAGATAAGCGTTTCTGAAATCAGTGTAACCGCCTTCATACTGCTTGATGCGTCCATTGCCAAGGAAGGCAAAAATTCTGCCCATAGTCTTATCCAGGAAATAACGGTCATGGGATACAGCTACCACTGCCCCTTGGAAATGATCCAGATAATCTTCCAGAATCATGAGGGTTTCAATATCCAAATCGTTGGTAGGTTCATCCAAAAACAGGATATTTGGTGCTTCCATAAGAACTTTCGCCAGATACAGCCGCCGTTTTTCCCCGCCGGAAAGCATGGAAATGGGTCCTCTCTGCATGGGAATGGGGAACAGGAATTTTTCCAACAGCTGAGAAGCAGAAAGTCTGCCGTCTACTGTAGGCACATATTCCGCCACATCCCGGATATAATCCAGCACTCGCTGATTTTCGTCCCATTCTTCGTTTTCCTGGGCAAATACGCCAATTTTGACGGTTTCCCCTCTTGTGACTGTGCCGCTGTCAGGCTGAAGCTGTCCAGTCATCATTTTCAGCAGTGTGGTCTTGCCGCAGCCGTTATTCCCGGTGATGCCCACACGGTCATTCCGCAGGATGATATAGCTGAAATCATGGATATATTCCACGCCGTTATATCCTTTGCAGACATGTTCCAGTTCAATGGTCTTTTTCCCCAGACGGCTGTTGACGGAAGAAATGTCCACACTCTGTTTTTCTTCCGGCGCACGAATGGCAGACACTTCTTCAAACCGCTGCAAACGTGCTTTCTGTTTGGTAGAACGCGCCTGTGCTCCACGGCGCACCCATTCCAGTTCGTTCCGCAGGAAATTCTGACGTTTTTTCTCCTCGGAAAGAAGACGTTCTTCCCGTTCCGCTTTCATTTCCAAATATTTTGTAAAGTTTGCCTGATAGGTATAAATCTTTCCTTTTTCCAGTTCCAGCATACGGTTTGCTACCCTATCCAAGAAATAACGGTCATGGGTGACCATCAAAAGGGCTTTGGAGTATTTTTCCAGATGTTTTTCCAGCCATTCCACAGTGTCATTGTCAATGTGGTTGGTAGGTTCGTCCAGAATCAGCAAATCCACCGGCGCAATCAATGCCGCTGCCAATGCCACGCGTTTCCGCTGACCGCCGGAAAGAGTTTCTACAGGCTGGGAAAAATCAGAAATCCCCAGACGAGTCAGGATGTTTTTGGCTTCGCTTTCCAAAGACCACGCTTCTGCCTTGTCCATTTTTTCAGAAAGCTGTGCCGCCTGTTTTGTCAGTTTTTCATCGGTAGGGTTTGTTTCCAAGGCTTTCATGGTGCTTTCGTATTCCCGCACCAATGCCATCACCGGATTATCCCCATAAAATACCTGTTCCAGCACAGTGGTTCCCGGACGGAACACCGGAGACTGGGGCAGATAGCCCATACGCATACCGTTCATGGTAATGATTTCCCCACTGTCTGCCTGATTCACCCCTGCAACAATTTTCAGCAGGGTAGACTTCCCTGTGCCGTTGACACCTACTACACCAATTTTATCCCCTTCGTGGATGCTGAAGGAAATATCGTCAAAAATCACTCTTGTACCATAACTTTTACGGATATTCTCCGCTGTCAGTAAAACCATGTTATTCCCTCTTTCTATGTATCAGTCCCCTGATGGGAACCATGCAAAAAACGGGCAGACCACCCTTTTGACGCGGTCTGTCCCGTTTACAATCATTCTTCCTTTTGTTCGGTTTCCGCATTTGCCCCTTCGGTGACAGGCACCGCCGCGGCTTTCTTTTTGCAGTAAACATACAGCACCACAGAGGCGATAATCAGTACTGCGGACAACGCCTGAGAAACAGGCACATTGCCGATGCAAAGCTGGTCTGTGCGCAGACCTTCGATCCACACACGTCCTAAGGCATAGCCAAAGAAATACGTTGCGCATACCTGACCATCAAATTTCTTTTTCCGCTGCAAAATCAGCAGGATGATGAATACACACAGGCTCCACATGGATTCATACAAAAATGTGGGGTGCACCTGAATATAATCCACGCCATTGACTGTCACCAGATTTTGCAGAATATCCGGTGTGACATCAGAAGCACGCACCTGAGAAAGCTGATACCGCATGGCAAACAGGTTATCTGTAAACCCGCCAAAGGCTTCTTTATTGAAGAAGTTGCCCCAGCGACCCAACATCTGTCCCAGAATCAAAGATGGTGCCATGGTATCCGCCATAACCCAGAAACTTTTCTTTTTCAAATGGCTGTAAACAATGGCTGTAAGGACACCACCGATGATGCCGCCGTAGATGGCAAGCCCACCTTCCCGGATGGCGAATATCTTTTCCGGATGCTGGCTGTAAAAATCCCAGGAAAAAATCACATAATACAGTCTTGCGCCGACGATGGCAATGATCATGGCGTAAATGATGAAATCCAGATAGGTATCCGGGTTTTGACCCGTGCGTTTGGCTTCATGGAGCGCCAGCAGCACACCAAGAATCACACCAAGGCCAATGAAAATACCATACCAGTAAATATCCTGTCCAAATACTGTAAAAGCCGTACGGCTCAAATGGTCGATTTCGATTCCCAGATTGGGAAACCAAATTTCAGGCATAACATCCCTTCTTTCTATCGCATTACCGATAGAACCATTTTATCCTGCGCAATGGTATTTTGCAACAATTTTTCCAAATCCTTTTTGTGCAATTCTTTCGTCAGGCGAAAAAGGTCGCTCAAATCCGCGTCAAAAGGCGTTAATTCGATCTGCGTCAATCCAATGGCAGAAATGGACTGGAACAGCCGCAAAGTCTGTCCCACTGCCTTTTTCTGCAGTCTGCGGAAGTGATTTTCGTCAATACCGTTCTGCTTTAACCGCTTCCAGTGGGTCAAAAGCAGTTCTGCCGTTTCTTCCGCCTGCTCGCCACTGCCCATAAAGGCGCAGAAGGCAAAACCGTTTCCACAGCTGTACATCCGCTCCAGCGGCGCATCCAGCAAATCTTTTTCATAAGCTTCCAGAAAAAACGGACTGCTTTCTCCTGCCCATAAATCCATCAAAAGCTCCATGGCAAGTTTCTCCCGCAGATTTCTTTCCCCTGGTTCCAGTTTAAAGCCAACTTGAAACACTGGTCGGCGCAGTCCCATGGCAATTTCCCGATACCGCTCCTGAATGGTGTCCGGTTCTTTGCAGTATACGATTTTTCCGGTACTTTCTTTCTCCTGAACCAGTGCTGTTGCCTCCATAATTTGATGATCATCCACATCACCGGCGCAAATAAGCCAAAACTTTTGAGGCAGATAACATGCATCATAGACTTTCTGCATCTTCTCCGCTGTGGTATTTTTCACACTTTCTTCCGTACCTGCCACAGGAAAACGCACAGGATGCTTCTGATACATCAAATCCACCATGGTTTCATAAGCAGCCCGGTTGGCGTCGTCTTTCCCCATGCGGATTTCGCTTCGGATGATGTTTTTTTCCTTTTCCACATCTTCCTCCTGAAAACAGGGGTGCTGGACAAAATCCAGCAATAACCGCAGGTTTTCCATGAAGTTTTCACGGCAGGAGAAATAGTAGACTGTTTTTTCCCCATCCGTAAAAGCATTGGCTGCTGCCCCCTGTTTGCCGAACTGAAAAAGGGCATCTCCCCAGCTTTGCTGGAACAGCTTATGCTCGATGAAATGGGCAACACCCAAGGGGAAGCGGATCGGTTTTTCACTGTTTTCTCCCTGCCAGCAAACATCGTTGGAACCGAAAGGCACCACCACTGCCGCAAATTTTTCTCCAAACTGTTTTTTGGGGTAAATACAGCAGCGCATACCTGCCGCCGCCCGTTCCCGCAATATGGTTTCTCCCGCACCATGGCGCATCAATCCCATGAAAATTCCTCCTCTCCTGTCAGGGCATACATTGTCCGCAATGAAAGCTTCTGTGCCGCCTTGACCACATCTTCCACTGTCACATCTTCCAATCTGCGAAGCATCTGTTCAGAATCCAGATTTGTTCCAATGATTTCCTGTTCCGCCACATAGTCCATGATTTTCCATTGAGAATCAGAAATATCGGATATTTTTCGCCGTATTTGCTCCACTGCATCTTGAAAATCATTGTTTTTGATGCCATGATCCGCCATATTCTGCAAAATTCGACAAATTTCTGACGCTGTATGTTTGGCGTCCTTTCCTGCAACACCTGTTTGGACAAAAGCCAATCCTGTCATGGTATCGCATGTCATGGAAATATCGTAGCACAATCCCTGTTTTTCCCGAATTTCCTGAAACAGCAGTCCATTTCCGCCCCCCAGCACCTCGCAAAGCACCCTAAGAGAAAGAAAGGCTCTATCCCAAGGATGCAAACCGGAATCAAAAGCCAATACCAGCCGAGTCTGTCCCATATTGGCTTTTTCGGCGATTTTGCGGCAAAGAGCCTGTTTCCGGGAAGTCTGCTGAAATTCCCACAATTCTTTCCCTTGTAAATCCAATGCGCCTTTCCATTTCTTCAACATCTGTCTGCCGTCGCTGTCGCCGCAGACATAGAGATACACCGGCGCATGTGCCAGCACATCTTCATAAAAACTGCTGATATCCGCCGCAGTGAGCTTTTCCAAATCTTCCAGATAGCCGTCAGCACAAACGCCCGCGCCTTCTCCTTCTGCCGCCAGCTCTCTGGCACGCTTTGCCGCAAAGGAGATTTTGTCATCTCCTTGAGCTTCTAGCCGCCGTCTTAAAATGGCTTTACACCGTTCCACCGTTTCCGCAGGAAATTGGTTGTCTATTCGTTTTGGATGCTTCATCAATTGGAGCAGAAAATCCAGCACTTCTTTCTCTGACACATGCTTAGAAACTTCCATGGAGAAAGACAGCCATGCTTCTCCGCCTTTTTTGATGATCTGTACCTGCCACAGAGCGCCATAACATTCCTCTGCCGCCGCTGCCACTGCTGTCACAGAAGGATATTTCTCCGTTCCTTTTTGGAGCACTTCTGCCAGCAAAGCCAGCTTTGTAGCATTTTCCCGGCGCAAAGGCACACGGAAAAAGCCCAGCAGAGCATTTGTCTTGAACTTCTTTCCATCTACGAAAAACATCCGGCATTGTTCCGCTTTCTTTGCCGTTGTATTCCTCATGCAATCACCTCATTTTGGTTTCTTTCCTCCTATTCTTTCCCGAAAGAGGAGAAAAAATCCAAAAAAACAGCAGAGCCTGCTGTTCAGACTCTGCTGTGTGTGATTCTATTTTATTTCATCCATTTTCCATCCAGCAAATCTTTTGCGTCTCTTGTCAGAGGGAAAATGTCGCTTCTATCGATGTATTCCAGAGAGAATTTTCGGTTCAGTGCGGCAAAATGTTTCAGACCAAAGGCGATACGATTCAAGTAAGAATAAACACCGATGGCACCTGTGGAGAAGTTATTGGCTTCTTCGCCGTAAATATTCCGCAGTTCTCTCAAATCTGGGAACAATTCATCCACTGTGGAACCGAACCGCTGCAATTCTGTGGGGATATTTCCCGCTTCGATGAGTTCTCCCACTTTTTTGGCACTCATTGCCGCTGCCATAGATGCCCGGCAAATGCCGATGGCACTCACATAAGGCGCACCAAACGCCAAAGCTTTATAAACCTGATCTTCCATGGCAAAACCGCCGGTGATAGCAATATGGGGCAGGCTCAATCCTTCTTTTTCCATACGGGACATGATCTGCACCAGTTCACTTTCCATTGCCACCGTAGGCAGGCACCATTCGTTCATCATTTTACAAGGGCTGTAACCGGAGCCACCGCCTGCACCGTCGAATGTAACCATATCCACCTGTGCCATGGACGCAATGCGCAGTACCCGTTCCAAATCAGCCGGATCGTAGCCAGCCATTTTGAAATATACATTTTTCAAGCCAATGGCACGAAGTTCTTCAATGCGTTTGCAAAGGGATTCTTCATCCCACATAGGCAATCTGCCATAAGAACGGAAGTTTTCCCCAAAGCCGGCTTTGTAGCGTTCCTGCACCTGCGGATCGGAAGGGTCAGGAATCACCAGCAGACCATTCTGCTGTGCCTTCAAAGCATCCTCCAAGGTTGCCAGACGGTTCACAGGCTGTGTGCCTTTTGCAGACTGACCGAACTTAAATTCAATGGCTTCACAGCCGCATTCCTTGATGGCGTATTCCGGTACACCAATGCGGTCGTCGTCAATATTCACCTGCAAAATAATCTGTCCATATCCACGGTAATATTTTCGGAAAGCATCCAGAAATTCTTTCAGCTTCGGGCAATGTACCACTTTGCCGTTTTCCAGACGCAGTGTAGGGTCTTTGGTTACGGCTCCTTCGCCAATGACAGTCAATACGCCAGCCATAGCCGCACCACCAAAATAATCTTGCCAGTTCAACTTAATCAGAGCAGGCAGAATGATAGGCAATTTCAGCTTCACAGGATGGAGTGTGCCGATTTCTGTTTCCAGATTCACATCGTGAATGGTTGCCTTATCGGAATCTGCTTCCGCACCCATAGCACCAAACACCCGCCCATTGATGTTGAAATGGGAGTAATCAATGGGATACTGTTTTTCCGATGCTACCTGATTGTCCCCGGTAGTGGTGGGATACACGGCATCTGCACCACGCACAGCAGACAAACCGATTTCACAAGTACCTACACAATCTGCTGTACACATGGAACACATACCGGAAAATGTGCAGGGATGAGCAGCATCTCTCAGTTTTGTTCTGTTAAAGGCAGAACCAAGCAAAGGACTATATGACATAACCAAGACCTCCTTATCGCATCATAATTTATCATAAAACTATGGTAACATCAAGGATGATTATTGTCAATTTTAACAATTCCTATATTTTTTCAGGAATTTATTTCTCATAACTGCGTATGCATTTTTGCAATGATATATGTTCATTTCGAATAATTGTATTGATAAAAACGCATACTTTCATTTCTGCCATGTCATGGCAAAATCTACAAAGGGCTGCCATGTCTGACGGAACAGACTGTTTTGCAGATAAACGAAATTCAGCTCCCGAAAAATATCAAAATTCAAAATTTCCAGAGGAAAAAGTCGCTTTTCTTCTAACTCCTGTTTCACCACCGGTTCATACAAAAACGTAATGCCAAGGCTGGCTTCCGTCATGGCTTTGATAGCTTGAAAATTGCTGATTTCCTGTACAGCAGCATAACTATGCACCGTAAAATTATTCTCTTTCAGCAATTCCTCCAGAATATCTCTGGTACCAGACCCAGGTTCCCGCAAAATCAATGGTTCTGTGTAGGTTTCCCATAAGGAAATAGATTTCCCACGCAAGGGACACGCCTTCCCGCAAACCCCCAAAAACCGCTCTCGTTTATAAAGGGTAAAATCATATTTTTCTTTATCAAAAAAGCCTTCTACAATGGCGAAATCAATTTTTCCTTCTTCCATCATGTGCAGCAGCTTTCCTGTGTTATCCACTGTCAAATGCAGGCGATACTGTGGATATTCCTGCAAAAAATCTACCATAATAGGCGGCAGCATGTAATCTCCGATGGTTTTTGTGGCACCAATCCGAAGATGGATTTCCGTATTTTCTTCCCGCTGCATCTCCTGCAGAATTCCTTGGGCATTTGCTGTCATTTGCTGGGCAAGGCGCCGCAGAGTTTCCCCTTTTTCCGTCAGACGCAGCACTTTCCCCTGATAGGAAAAGAGCCTACAGCCATAATATTCCTCCAGCCAGCGAATCTGCTGTGTCACAGCCGGCTGGGTAATATGCAGGGTTTCTGCCGTTTTGGTATAATTCATAATATCACAGAGCGCCAGAAACGTTTCCACGCGATTGTCCAGCATGATATTCTCCCCTTTCAAAACTTTTCCTCCATCATACCATATTTCTGCCCATGAAAAAAGCAGAGAAACCATTTGGTCTCTCTGCTTCCAATTCATTTTTATGCTGCTGCCAATGCTTCCGCAGGTACTTCAAAGTCAGGTACTGCGTCAAAGTTGCTGCATGTCATGTGTACCAAAGTTTTGGAAATGGTAACAGGATTTTCTTCTCCGCCACTCATAACATCCATAATTCCCTGCATCATGGCTGTCATATCCAGTTCGTACTGCATCACATAGCCATCGTCACTGATCCACAGTTTTACAGGCATGCCTTCTACGCTGTCCATGAGGGTAACCAGATCATCTGCGGAAATACCCAAGCCAGCAGTTGTAGATTCGATACCGGAGTTTTTCAGAGCTTCTTCCATAGCGTCGCCTGTCAGCAGACCTTCAATCACTGTTGTCTTGTTACCGTTGATTTCTTCTGTACCTGTGACCTTGAAGGCCTCAATGTTTTTCAGATACAGATCCATATTCTGTCCTGCGTTGTACTGAGAAACGTCTGCGCTTGCCATAGGCTGGTGAATCCATTCTCCATCCACCTGCATATATGCATCCACAGTATCACCATTCTGTACTGCATACATTTCATATGTCTGCAGCGCTTCGTCGTTCAATGTCATGCTGATGGTCATATTGGTTTTGAAGGGATCCAGCTTCAAATCCATATCAGATTTTACCACGGACTTCATGGATTCTTCTTCATAAGCCATATCCATCTGTACTTCCATCTGGGCAGACATACTTGTCACTTGCGCCATTGTGTCGTTTGCTTTCTGCAGCAATGCTTCTACGTCTGTTGACTGTTTCGCACCACAGCCTGCTGCTGTAGCTGCCATTGCCAGTGCCATAGCCAATGCAAAAATTCTCTTTTTCATTTACCTGTCCTCCTTTGGGTTGGTCTTGATTAAATTTGATTTTCTGCATCATACCATAAACAACAGAGGTTTGTCCGCAAATTCTCTTTTCGGTAAGAATTTCTTAAAAGAACATTAGGAAATTTCCACTGCTATCTAATATTATGCATCATTTTCGAAACAATCTATACAAAAACAGTATGCATTATATCATTTCCTGACAGAACTCCTCAAATTCCACTGCTCCTGACGTAATTTCTTTCGGTATTTCAAAATCAGATATCTCATTGAAATTACTGCATGTCACCCGCAGCTTTGTTTTTACGATTGTCTGGAAGTTTTCTTCTGTGCCGCTGAGATTGTCCAGAGCTGCCTGCATCCTGTCTGTCATATCAAATTCATAACAAATCAAATAACCATCGGGACTGATCCAAAGACTGACAGGCAATTCCTCCATATCTTTCAGTTCAGTATACAATTCGTCTAAACTCCATCCCAAACCACCGAATATCAGATCAATACCCGAGGTTTCCAAAACTTTTTCCATAGCTTCTCCAGTCAATACACCGGAAATTTTTGTCGTTTGTATTCCATTGATTTCCTCTGTACCATCCACTACAAAAAAACTGAGATGATTCAGAAACAGATCCTTCTGCATCCAGATGTTGTACTGAGAAATATCTGCCATGGTTCCTGCTTCGTGAACCCATTTCCCTTCCATTTCCGAATAAGTATCTATATCTTCGCCGTTTTCCACAGCGTACGTGCCATATCTCTGTGCCACTTCACCATTGCGTATAACAACAACATCCACATTTGCTTTGAAAGGCTTCGCTATGGTATCTATTTCCGATTGTATGATAGTACTGGTGATTTCTCCATCAAAGGCAACATCCATCTGTCGTTCCGTCGTCACAGACATACTTTCTACCTGTGACATGGTTCCATTTGCCTTTTGCAGCAATGCCTCCGTGTCCGGCGTTGGCGTTCCACTTCCTGCTGCCATAACTGCCGCTGTCAAAATGCCCGTAATGATTTTTCCGCTGATTAGCATGAATTTTTCCTCCCCGTTTGTATCATAAATCGCACCTATATGTATCATATCACAAAAACATTTGTCTATCCAACGGAAGTGGCATTTTTCTTCGCATATAAAAACAGAGCAATCCATTCCAGATTGCTCTGCCTAAAATCATTCCATTTTTATGCCGCATCCAGCACTTCTGCAGGGATTTCAAAATCCGGCACTGTATTGAAATCTCCATAGGTCATCTGTTCTACATACGCCCCATAAGACCAATCGTCCACAGGTTCTGCCTCAGGATCCGCACCTGAACGCATCCCATTCATCAGCGCCGTTGCATCTATTTCATGCCGCAGTATATAGCCATCTTCCGTAATCCAAAGTTTGATGGAAGCATCTACATCCACTTTGCCTTCCCGGATATCTGCCCATTCTTCACCGCTGTCCGCCATATCTTTGCCATCCAGAATGCCGGTCACCACTGTTGCAGAAACACCATTGATTTCCTCTGTACCAACGGTCTGTGCAGACTGAAGTTTTGTCAAATATAAATCCAAATCCGCAAGAGCCTGCTCTCCAATAAATTCCTCAGCCCCATAGGAATCCGCAAACACATCCCCCACTGTTATCATATAAGTATGAACCATGCCATCTCGTTCTTCCGCATATTGTTCTTCTGCGTCCACAACCTCTGAGCCTTCTCCCAGCATTACCTTTGTTTTGTAATGCATTTTAAAGGGATTCATGAAAATCTCCTGATTCCGCCAGATCATTGTTGTTTCTGTTTCAGAATCATTTTTCATGACAATTTTCGTTTCTGAATCTGCGGATAAACTTTCCAATTTCGACATAGTGTCCTGTGCTTTTTGCAAAATGGCAGTTGTATCGTCCCCTTTTTCAGTGCCGCAACCAGCTGCTCCAACAGCCAGAATCACACCCGCTGCCATTGCCATAATCTTTTTCCCATACATAATTTCTTCCTCCCTTCAAACGAAGCCCCTGTTTTTTATCATCATATCACAAAAAAACATCACCACTGGCTTTATTCGAATTTGTTAAGAAATATGTAACAATCTTTTAGGACTTTTTCTTCTGCAACGCCTGACCGCCTGTGCAATAAGGAAACAGGAAACATTCCGCACACTTGGGTCTGCGGGCAATGCAGATTTTTCTGCCGTGGGCAATCATCTGAGTATTAATATCAATCCATTTATCCTTTGGCACAATCTTCATCAGGTCAAATTCGATTTTCACAGGGTCTTGATTTTTGGTCAATCCCAGCAGATTAGATACCCGCTTCACATGAGTATCCACTACGATGCTGGGGATACCATACCAATTGCCCCGCACCACATTTGCTGTCTTTCTGCCAACGCCAGCCAGAGAAGTCAGTTCATCCAAATCAGAAGGCACTTCCCCGCCAAACTCTGTCAGCAATTTCTGGCAGCAGGCAATGATATTCTTTGCCTTGTTATGATAAAAGCCAATGGAATGGATATCCTGTTCCAGCTCTGCCTGATTTGCTTCCGCAAAAGCCTGAATGGATGTATATTTCTGGAACAGGTCTTTTGTAACCAGATTCACTCTATCGTCTGTGCACTGGGCAGACAGGATGGTGGCAATGAGCAGCTGCCATGGATTTTCGTGATTCAGATAACATTTTGTCGGACCATAGTGCTCCCGCAGCAAATCTAATATGATAGTAACCTTTTCTTTTTTTGTCATAATCTTTTGCTCCTTCCCGAAAAAGAAATATTTCCCGCAAACAAGGAAGATTTCCCGAGAAATATTTCCCAAAGTCTTTTATTTTCATGGTTTCTGTCTTTTTGTCAGTAAAAAAGATGTTGGATTTTATTATACCATAGTTTTTCGATTCATGAAAACACGAATTATGCATACCGTATACACAAATAAAGCATCGTGCATTTTCCGATTTTGCATTGACTTTGCATATTTTCTCAGTATAATGAGATTCATTCATATTAATTAATTTTTTATTTTTATTCATTAAAGAGGTGGTATTATGGCAACAAGCAACAAAGAATTCCGCACCTCTGGGGCACTGAAAATACTGCTTCCCGGCATTGTATTACAGTCTGTCCTCATGGGCGGCGGATACGCTACAGGGCGTGAAATCATTGAATACGGCGGCAAGTTCGGCGCTTATGGCTGGGTATCTGGTTTATTTACATTTTTTACCTTTGCGGTTATCGCTGTTCTGACTTTTGAACTGGCGCGCATCTATCGTATTTATGATTATAAATCCATCTTGAAACAGATCATTGGCAAGGCATGGCCAATTTATGATATTTTATACGTTATCCTGCTGTTTTTGATCATCTCCATCATGGCTTCTGCCACCGGGGAAATTTTACAGCAAACCATTGGTTTAAACTATATGGTGGGCGTTGTTATCCTGATTTTGATCGTAGCATTCCTGAACTTCTTCGGCAGTGCTTTCATCGCAAAATTTGAAACATACGGCACCATTGCCCTTTATGCGGCATACATCATTTTCACCATTATGGTTATCACAGCAAATAAAGACAATATTGCCACCGTCATGGCAACACAGGACACCAGCTATGTGGAAAACGCAACACTTCCTATGGCAATGCTGACAGGGATCATTTATGCATCTTATAACCTTTCTGCAGTCCCTGCTGGTCTGTTCACACTGCGTGCTCAGACAAAACGGAGCGAATCCATCATTTCCGGTATCATCGGTGCATTGCTTATGACAATCCCTTGGTTCCTGACATACTTCGCAGTTATGGGTTACTATCCCGATGACACCATCATCGGTGCATCTGTTCCTTGGTTGGTAATGCTCCAATCTGTTTCCGACAGCAATATTCCCGTTTTGGTATTCGGTATTGTTGCCGGCTGGACATTGATCGAAACAGCTACCGGCATGATTCACGCTTTGTTGGAACGTCTGGATCACAGCCTGGAAGAAAAAAATCAGGAGCCGCTTTCTCCTAAGAAACGTGGTCTCATTACAGCAGCAATTCTGATTGTAGCGATGCTGTTCTCTAAAATCGGTATCATCAATCTGATCAGCATGGGTTATTCCGCTCTTGCTTACGGCTTCATCCTGTTCTATCTGCTGCCTCTGGTGACAGTTGGTCTTTACAAAGTCATCAAGAACGGCAAAGTACCCAAAAAGGACTGATTTTGCTTCCAAAACACGACATTCTTCTGGATGTCGTGTTTTTCATAAAGTTTGATTATTTTCGGATATTTAACCATATTTAGGAGGTTTTTCATATGAATTTGAGAATCAATCGCAGCATTGCAGAGCAGACAAAAGTCAGCTACGCCATTGAATCTGCAGGTCCCTTGCCTTACGACATTGACTGCGGCGAAGGCATCAACACCGTTATGGTGCCCCCTGCTGCAAAACAGGCATTCAAAGAACTGGATTTCGAAATGATGCGTCCTTATCCTCATTCTGTTGACGTCAAAGACAGCATCATCCAGTACTGGAAGGACTATTGCCCTCTGAATTACAAACGAATCGTTCTTTGTGACGGTTCTGTAGGCGGATTATACCTGCTCAATCGTCTGTTCCTGGAAAGAGGCGATTCTGTATTGGGCATTGCTCCTCAGTTCTCTGAATATGTGACAGATGTGAGAATGTACGGCACCAACGTTACCGGTGTACCTCTGAAAAAAGAAAACAACTACCGTTTCTCTGTAGAAGATCTGCTGGCAGCACTGACACCTGACCACAAACTGATCTACATCGATAACCCCAACAACCCTACTGGACAGGCAATTCCCCTTTCCGACATCGAAACCATTCTGGCAGCTGCCAATAAAAACGGTACTGCTGTCATCATCGATGAAGCTTACGGCGAATACATTCCCAAGAAAAACTCCGCCGTTTCTCTGTTGGATAAATACGAAAATCTCATTGTTGCAAGAACATTCTCCAAAGGCTTCGGTCTGGCAGGTCTGCGTGCCGGTTATCTGCTGATTCCCGAATGTCTGGCACCTTACATTGCCAACATCACAAACCCTTACTGCATGACAGAATTCGCCAGAAGCGTTGCATCTAAAACCATTCTGGATGAATCCTTCCTGGAAATTCTCCAGAGCAAAACAGCAGAAATGAAAAAACAGATGTATCGTCCTTGGAAAAACCTTTCCATTGCCCACACCTGCGACACCGTTTCCATCAGCATGATCACCCACCAGAACCCTGAGATTGATCTGGCGGCAGAATTTGCCAAACGCAGAATTCTGGTCATCTCCGGCAACGATTTCGAAAACATCGGACAAAACTCCGTTCGTCTGCGTGTTCCTGAAGAAAAAGACATGCCTGCTGTTTTGAAAGCCATGGAAGAAATTGACCAGCTGTAACAGAAAGTTTTTCCAACTCTGCGTTGACAAAGATTTTTTCCTATACTATGATGGACAGAGGAAAGGATTGGTGTATGGAAATGTCACAGAGCATATTAAAAAACGCAGATTTGAAATCCACAAAAAAGCGCTGTCTGCTGCTTTCGATTCTCCAGACAGAAGACCGCGCCATGACAGCTGAAGAACTATTGGAAAAAGCCACGCCCATTCTGCCCATGAACGCTTCTACGGTATATCGTACTTTGAATACACTAACAGAAAAAGGAGTCCTGAGCAAGAGCCTGCGCAAAGACGGCAAATCCTATTTTTCATTGGAAAAACACGATCACCATCATCGTTTGGTCTGCACCGTCTGCCGCAAAGTCATTCCTGTTGACTCCTGCCCTCTGAAAGAGCTGGAAGAAGATCTGGAAGCAAAAACAGGCTTCCGCATCACTGGACATACCCTAGAATTCAGTGGTATTTGCCCAGAATGCAGAAAATCAAATAGGCTTTAAACAAACGTAAATAGAAACAGCCAGTATTTCTCATAGAAAATACTGGCTGTTTTTTATTTACAGCATTTCTTTACGATCCAGAATCATAAAAATACGAACCATATCCTCTGACAGATTCAGATTTCCATTCTCATCTCCGCTGAGTACACCTTCATCCATCAGTTTTTTGATGATTTCCTTGCCGTAGGGCAAATCCTCGATTTTCTGATATCGTTTCACTTCCTCATCCCCTTCCGTTTCCTCCTTGTAAGTCACGCCAAAATAACTGCATACGCCTTTGCAGATGCCTTCTGCACATTGCTTCCGATAGTCTTCCGAAAGAAGCAGTTTTGCTTCCTCCCGATTGGTCATAAAGCCCCCTTCAATAAGGACTGCCGGCATTTTCGTTGCCCGCAGCACATAAAGATCCGCACTTTTCTTCACGCCTCTGTTTTTTCTGCCGCAAGCTTTTACCAATGCTTCATGGACTTTCCCCCCAAAGTCCACAGTCTTGGTATCCGCCTTTTCATAAATCCAGCTTTCTACGCCATTTGCGTCATTCCAATCACTGCCAAAGGCATTGGCATGGATGCTGATATACGCATCTGCTTTTGCGTCATTTGCCCGTTTGACACGGGTCTGCAAAGATGTGTCCTCATCTCCCGGTGCTACTGCAAGGACGCGAAAACCACATCTTTTCAGCGCGTCCATTAAATAAGACGCTACTGCCCGATTATAGGCGTTTTCCGGCATATAACTGCCGTCAGGAAACAAGGGTGTACGCTTGCCAGCCGTTTTCATACCATGACCATCATCTACTGCCACACAAAACATCTCATCTGCTCCTTTCTATTGATTTTTCTTTTCATCGGAAATCCCTTTGGTGGTTGGATCTGTCAGTACCCCCAGTACTGCTAGAAATGCCGTTGCCAGCAGATAAGGATTGGCAAAGAGCGCTTTCACCTCATCACACAGCACCTGCCAGCTGGTAAACATTTCAGGATTTGCTCCTGTTGCTGTCAGCACCACGCCCACCAGCCCCACCCAAAACCAAGGGTTTGTCAGTCGTTTCTTCCATTCCAGATTCATTTGTATTCCCCCCTTTCATACTATGCGTACTCGTCCAAACGGTGATGGGCAGATTTTGCGCTGCTTTCCACGGCGGATAAACGACCCTCATGGTCTTTCAAAGACGCTTTGATGCCTTCCAAATCTTTCTGCATACCAAGAATCATATCCAGTTTCGCATCCACACCGCCCCTCCATGCGGCGTCTTTCTCTACGGATTTATCCCGGCTCTGAACAAAGCTGAGAACGCCCAAAAGACCGCCCAGCACCGACAGCGCCAGCCCAATTTCCAGTTCCATATCCTCCCTCCTTTCCCGGACAAAAGGAGCATAACGAAAAAAAAGTCCCGCTGCGTCCCAACTTTTCTGCATAAAAAAAGTCCCTGTGGGAAATCCCACAAGGACATCAAATACAAATATTATTTTTCGCTGTAAACGCCCAGTTTACGGAAACGTTCATAACGTTTTTCAGACAGGACACGACCGGAATACTGTTCCAGTTCCTGTACGTCAGAAAGCAGACGCGCTTTCATGTCTTCGCACATGACATCGAAGGAATCAAAGTTTTCTTCAATGACATCTTCTGCCACGCCGAAGCGTTTCATATCTTCTGCTGTGATTTTCAGGCATTCTGCCGCGTCAGCCGCTTTGCTTGCGTCTTCCCACAGGATAGATGCGCAGCCTTCGGGAGAAATAACGGAAAATACCGCATTTTCCAGCATATACACCCGGTTTGCCACAGACAGCCCCAGTGCGCCGCCGCTGCCGCCTTCCCCAATGACAATGGTGATAATGGGTGTTTCCAGCCCCATCATCTGCATCAGGTTGTCAGCAATGGCCTGACCCTGACCACGTTCTTCCGCTTCTTCCCCACAGTATGCACCGGAGGTATCCACGAAACAAATGACAGGGCGATGGAATTTCTCCGCCTGTTTCATAAGGCGCAGGGCTTTCCGATAGCCTTCGGGCATGGGGCAGCCGAAGTTGCAGCGGATTCTTTCCTGCAAATCGCGACCACGTTCAATGCCGATGAATGTGACAGGAATATCCCCCAGATAACCGATACCGCCAATGATGGCAGGGTCATCTGCGTATTTCCGGTCACCGTGCAGTTCTGTTCTTTCTGTGAACAGATTTTCGATATAAGCACGGGAAGTGGGACGATCCTGGGCTCTTGCAGCCTGTAATCTTTCATAAGCTGTCATCATGCCTCATCCCTCCTTCTGCTGTGCTGTTTCAAAAGACGTTCCAGTGTTGCACGCAGTTCTGTACGAGGCACGATGGCATCTACAAAACCGCAGTCCTGCAGAAATTCTGCACGCTGGAAATCTTCCGGCAATTTTTTCTTTGTCGTCTGTTCAATGACACGACGGCCTGCAAAACCAATGAGTGCATTGGGTTCGGACAGGATGATGTCCCCCAGCATAGCAAAGCTTGCTGTTACACCACCAGTTGTAGGGTCTGTCAAAACAGTGATATACAATCCGCCTTTGTCGCTGTGGAAATGAACAGCACCGCTGGTTTTTGCCATCTGCATGAGGGACAAAATCCCTTCCTGCATTCTGGCGCCGCCGGAGGCTGTAAAGCCCACCACAGGCAGATCATGTTCTGTTGCGTATTCAAAAAGCCGTGTGATCTTTTCCCCTACCACAGAACCCATGCTGCCCATCATAAACTGAGGGTCCATAACAAACACAGCGCAGGGCTGACGGCGAATGGTAGCAGTACCGCATACCACGCCTTCCATCTGACCAGATGCCGCACGGGCAGACTCGATCTTATTGGCATAGCCAGGGAAGTTCAAAGGGTTTTCTGTCTGGATATTCATTTCCAGTTCCTGAAAACTGCCTTTGTCACAAATGGCTTTGATTCTTGTTCTGGCATTGATACGGTAATGATAGCCGCAGGAAGGGCATACCATTTTGTTCTTTGCCACAGAACGCTTTGTATCAATGGCTTTACAAATGGGGCAGCGGATTTTTTCTTCCACCGTAGGTGTGATACCGCCGCTTTCCAGCACATTTCTTGATTTTCGGAACATGCCAACAATATTATTCAAGTTCTGTGCCTCCTTCCGCCAACAGTTCCGGCAGAATCAGTGTGTCATAATCCCCTTTCTGGAACCGGGGGTTACGCACCAGCCGCAGTTGGTCTTCAATATTGGTATGAATCCCATGAATAACCATTTCGCAAAGAGCCGCTTCCATTTTACGGATGGCGTCTTCTCTAGTCTTGGCGTAAACAATGAGTTTCCCGATCATGGAATCATAAAAAGGTACAATCAGGCAATCCTGTACCAATGCTGTATCAAAGTGTACCCGAGAACCACCGGGGATATGCAAAAAGTCCACCTGACCGGTGCTTCTTGCGTTGATGCGGCATTCCATGGAATGACCATGCAGGTGAATATCTTCCTGAGTGAAATCCAGAGGAATCTGGCAGGCAATACGAATCTGCCACTTTACGATGTCCACATCGCTGATTTCTTCTGTAATGGGATGTTCTACCTGCAGACGGGTATTCATTTCAATGAAATAGAAATTGCCGTCGGGTGCCAGCAGGAACTCTACAGTACCTGCGTTCACATAGTTGGCAGCTTTTGCCGCTTTCACAGCCGCATCCATCATTCTTTTGCGGATGTCTTCTGTCATAACAGGGCAAGGTGTTTCTTCCAGCACCTTCTGCTTATTCAGCTGTAAGGAGCAGTCACGTTCCCCCAGACAAACGATGTTGCCGAAGGCGTCTGCCAGCACCTGCATTTCCACATGGCGTACGGAAGTCAGATATTTTTCCAGGAACACGTCGCCGTTGCCAAAAGCACTTTTGGCTTCTTCAGACGCTGCCAAGAAGGCATGTTCCAGATCTTCTTCTCTTTCCACCACACGGATTCCCTTGCCGCCGCCGCCAGCGGTAGCTTTTACCAGAATGGGATAGCCGATTTCCGCAGCCAGACGTTTTGCTTCCGCAGGGTCATGAAGGATTTCTGTACCGGGTACCACAGGCACACCGATTTCCTTCATGAGCTGACGGGAATTGTCCTTATCACCCATGGCGCGAAGCACATTGCTGTCAGGACCAATGAAAATGATGCCCTTTTCTTCGCAAAGTGCCGCAAACTCAGGGTTTTCGGACAAAAAGCCATAGCCGGGATGAATGGCTTCCGCATTGGATGCCAAAGCTGCACTGATGATATTTTTCTGGTTCAGATAGCTGTCTGCTGCCGCGTTGGAACCGATACAGATTCTTTCGTCTGCCAATGCTACGGGCAGGGAATTCTGGTCTGCTTCGGAATATACCGCTACAGTTTCGATGCCCATTTCCTTACAGGCACGAATGATACGGACAGCTACCTCCCCTCTGTTTGCAATGAGAATTTTTGAAAACATATCCTCTTACTCCTTTATCAGAGCGAAAGAAAATTCCGCACTGACGCATAATTTTCCGTTCACAAAGCCTTTGCCGCTTGCCCAGTAGAAAGGACCTTTGTGTTTGATCAAAGTGCATTCTGTTTCCAAAACATCACCGGGACGCACGCTGTTTTTGAAACGTACTTTGTCCAGACCTGTGAAATAAGGTGTTGCGCCTTCCTGTTCGCCGGAAAGGAGCACACATGTGGACTGTCCCAGAATTTCGCACAGGATAACACCCGGCACTACAGGGTTACCGGGGAAATGTCCCTGCAAAAACCACTCATCGGGGCGGATGGTCTTTTTGCCGTAAGCAACGCCATCTCTCAGTTCTGCTTCGTCAACCAGAAGCATATTGTCCCGATGGGGCAGTATTTTCTTCAGTTCTTCCTGATTCATAGGTTTTCGCCTTCTTCCTGTCAGTCTTCACGGATACGGAACAGAACCTGACCGTATTCCACGATCTGACCGTTGTTGACACAGATTTCTTCAATAGTGCCGCTGCATTCTGCTGCGATTTCATTGAACATCTTCATGGATTCTACGATACATACAGTATCGCCGGCTACCACATGATCCCCTACGGACACATAAGGTGCCGCACCAGCCTGAGGTGCCATATAAACAGTACCTACCAGAGGTGTTTTCTGTTCATACAGATCTTCTTCAGGCGCAACGGGAGCAGCAGGTGCCGCAGGTGCTTCTGCTGCTGCAACGGGCACAGCTTCCACAGGAACAGCCGCAGGCACTACCACAGCAGGTGCCACAGGAGCAGAAACTGCTTCCAGCACCAGTCTGTTGTCGCCTTCTGTCAAATCCAGTTTGGTCAAACCGTTATCTTTCAAAATTTTTGCCAATTCGGCAATCTTTGTTGTTTCCATCTATCTCACCCTTTGAATTTTCTAAATGCGATGCAGGCATTGTGACCGCCAAAGCCCAGGGAAGTGGACAGAACTGCTTCCAGTTCCGCTTCTTCCGCTACATTGGGTGTATAGTGCAGATCACAAACTTCATCCTGTTCCAGCAGGTTGATGGTGGGAGGTACCAGAGAGTGATTCATGGCACAGATTGCAGCGATGGCTTCTGCCGCACCTGCTGCACCCAGCATATGACCTGTCATGGATTTTGTAGAGCTGATATGTACTTTCTGTGCGTCTTCTTCGCCCAGAGCCTTACGGATGGCATTTGTTTCTGTTTTATCGTTCAGGGATGTACCTGTACCATGGGCGTTGATGTAGATTTTTTCTGCGGGAACGCCTTCCAGTTCAGCCATTGCGTCTTTGATTGCTTTCGCGCTGGCTACAGCTGTTTCATCGGGAGCTGTTACGTGGTGTGCGTCGCAAGTGGAACCATAGCCGCATACTTCCGCATAAATCTTCGCGCCTCTTGCTTTTGCGTGTTCATATTCTTCCAGGATCAGTGTGCCTGCACCTTCGCCCATAACAAAACCGCCGCGGCGTTTGTCAAAAGGCAGAGATGCTGCGTTAGGATCTTCAGAAGGGCTCAGTGCCATACATGCGCCAAAGCCTGCCACTGCCAGATTGGTGATGGCTGCTTCACTACCACCGCAGATAGCCGCTGTTGTGTAGCCGTGACGGATTGCACGATATGCTTCGCCGATACATGTAGTACCTGTAGCACATGCAGTTGTCATGGAAACGCAAGGACCCTGTGCATGATATTTGATGGCAATGTTGCCGGCTGCGATATTGCTGATCATTTTAGGGATGAACAGAGGAGAAACACGTCTGGGACCTTTTTCTTCCAGTGCTTTGTAAGATTCTCCAAATGTTTCAAAACCACCGATACCGCTGCCAAAGTATACGCCCAGTTCTTCAGGGGCGATTTTGCCTTCCAGTTCGCTGTCAGCCATGGCTTCTGCCGCAGATGCCAGCGCATACTGTGTGAAACGGTCCAGCTTCTTTGCGGACAGTTTATCCATGCAGCACAGAGGATCGAAATCCTTTACTTCTGCTGCCAGTTTATATTTGGATTCGGATACGTCAAAACGGGTAATCATACCGATGCCGTTTTTGCCTGTTTTCAGACCTTCCCAGAAATCAGCCACGTTGTTGCCGATGGGAGTTACCGCACCCAAACCTGTTACTACGACTCTTTTCATAAAGTACCTCCTACATGGCCAGACCGCCGTCGATGCGGATCACTTCGCCAGTGATATAATCGGACTGGTCGCTTGCCAAAAACAGCGCAAGGTTTGCAATGTCTTCGGGCTGCGCAAATCTTTTCATTGGAATATGATCGACTAATGCGTTATTTTCAGACAGATTTTCTGTCATGTCTGTTGCTACAAAACCGGGCGCAATGGCATTGCAGTTCACATTGCGGCTAGCCAGTTCTTTTGCAACGGATTTTGTCAGCCCAATGAGCCCCGCTTTGGAAGCGGAGTAGTTTGTCTGACCGGGATTGCCCATCAGACCGGATACAGAGCTGATATTGATAATCTTGCCGCTTTTCTGTTTCATGAAAACAGGGTAAAGCTGCTTGATCATATAGAAAGCGCCTTTCAGATTGGTATCCACAACGCTGTCGAAGTCGGGAACCTTCATCATAGGCACCAGTTTGTCCTTGGTAATGCCGGCATTGTTTACCAGAATATCGGCACCGCCGAAATCTTTGATAATCTGTTTGCAGACTGCGGCAACCTGTTCCGCGTCCGCCACGTTGCACTGGTAAGCTTCTGCCTTTACACCCATTTCCTGCAGAGCTGCTTTTGTTTCTTCTGCTTTCTGGGTATTGCCTGCATACAGCAGCGCAATGTTTGCGCCCTGTTCTGCGAATCTTTTACAAATGGCCGCACCGATACCACGGGAACCGCCTGTAACAATGGCTGTTTTTCCTTTCAACATATCTTAGCGTACCTCCTCTGCTACCTGGCGAGCTTCTTCCATGTTGGAAACAGCATACACTTTGCTGTCTGGAAGAATGCGGCTGATGAGTTTCTTCAGTGTAGTACCAACGCCCACTTCGATGAAAGTATCAAAGCCGTCTGCTGCCATATTTTCAATGCTTTCCTGCCAACGCAGGGAATGGTTGATCTGTTTTTCCATCAGATCTCTTACTTCTGCTGTGTAAGGTTTTGTTGTGTAGTTGGAATATACAGTCATTTCGGGCTGTTTTACATCTACAGCCTTCAGTGCTTCTGCAAATTCCTGAGATGCTTCATCCATAAAAGGAGAATGGAAACCGCCGCCTACGGCTACGGGCAGACATCTGCCGCCAGCTTCCTTTACATCTTTTCCGAAACTGTCGAGTTCATCTTTTTTCCCGGCAACAACCAGCTGACCGGGTCCATTGTAGTTTACAGGGAACACATTGGGGTATTTTTCCGCCAGTGCTTCTACCTGTGCATTTTCCATTTTCATCACCGCTACCATAGATGCGGGATGTTCTTTTGCAGCTTTTCCCATGGCTGCCCCTCTCGCGCAGGCCAAACGGAACCCATCTTCAGGGCTGTAAGCGCCTGCAAAAGCCAATGCTGGGATTTCTCCCAGGGAAAAACCTGCCACAGCCTCAGGCACAATGCCTTCTTCCCGCAGAGCAATTGCTGCTGCGATGTCTGCCAGATACAGACAGGGCTGTGTGTTTTCTGTTATTTTCAATTCTTCGGCTGTACCTTCAAAGCACTGCTGCAAAGTGCCGGGGCGGATTTCCTCCGCCCGAGCAAACAGTTCTTTTACGCTTTCGTTGTTTTCGTAAAAGTCCTTGCCCATACCGGCCTTCTGCGCGCCCTGCCCTGAAAAGACAAAGGCTATTTTACCCATTTTGCAGCTCCTTTCAGCAGTTCTTCCGCTTCGGTCGCGATTTCTTTCACGATTTCCGCTGCGGGCTGTTCTTTCTTCACCATACCGGAGATCTGACCTGCCAGGAAGCAGCCAGCTTTTGTATCGCCTTCTACAGCTGCTTTACGCAATGCGCCAACACCCAGTTCTGCCACATCTTCCGCTGTGGTTTCCGGTGCATATTCCACTTTCAGGAATTCACGGCTGAAAGGATTTTTCAGACAACGGCAAGTGTTGCCGCCAAAACGTCTGCCTGTGGTAACGGTAGAAATGTCAGTTGCTTTCAGAACCATATCTTTGTAGTTCTGGTGCACACCGCATTCTTCTGCCAGCAGGAAACGAGTACCCATCTGTACGCCTACTGCGCCCAACATGAATGCCGCTGCCATACCGCGTCCGTCACCGATGCCGCCTGCTGCCAGTACAGGAATGTTCACAGCGTCGCATACCTGAGGCACCAGAGGCATTGTTGTCATTTCCCCGATATGCCCGCCGGATTCGCCGCCTTCTGCGATAACAGCGGAAGCACCAGCTTTTTCCATCATTTTTGCTGCCGCAACAGATGCAACAACGGGAATGACGGTGATGTTTGCTTCCTTCCACATTCCCATGTATTTTTTGGGCATACCTGCGCCTGTGGTAACAACAGCTACCTTTTCTTCAGCCACGATTTTTGCCACTTCATCCACATGGGGGCTCATCAGCATGATATTCACGCCAAAAGGTTTGTCTGTCAGTTCTCTGGCAATACGAATCTGTTCACGCAGGTAGTCGCCGCCTGCGTTCATGGCAGAGATGATGCCCAGACCGCCGCCATTGGAAACGGCTGCTGCCAGTTTACCATCTGCAATCCAAGCCATGCCCCCCTGAAAGATGGGGTATTCAATGCCTATCATTTCGCAAATCGGTGAAACAATCATTTCTTTCCCTCCAATTAGTTCTGTTTGCTTTCGATCATTTTAACCAGATCAGCAACAGTTTCTACTTTGTTGTCGCCCATTTCGATTTCTGTGCCCAGTTCTTCTTCCAGGCTCATGAGCAGTTCCATAACGTCCAGAGAGTCGATCCCCAGATCAGCAAATTTTGTTTCCATTGTGATTGTGGAAACTTCACATTCCAATTTTTCTGCCAACAGTGCTGCGATTTTTTCAAATACCATGATGCATTCTCCTTTTCTTCTTTAAAAAAATGATTTCGTCTTGTTCAGGGCAGCAAGCTGTCCCCAATATTTCCGCATGTTGCGGACTTGTATATGATGCCTTTTTGGCTCATTACCATCTTACAATGCAGGCTGCACTTGCCAGACCGCCGCCGAAAGCAGGCAGCAGCAGCAGATCGCCTTTTTGCAGCATTCCCTTGCGGTTCATTTCATCCAGTGCAATGGGGATGCTTGCGGAGGAAGTATTGCCGTAACGGTCAATATTCACATAAAATTTCTCCTTAGGCACTTTCAGCATTACGCTTGCAAAGTCAATGATACGCTGATTTGCCTGATGTGGTACGATGTACTTGATATCCTCAAATGTCAGACCATTCTGCTTAAGCAGATATTTTGTATCGTGACAGATGGCGTTTACAGCAAACTTGAATGTATCCTGTCCACGCATATGGATATAAGGTTTTTTCTGTTCTCCTTCAAAGAAAGGAGATTTCCCGATGAGCTGGGGAATGTCGATGACATTGTTGCCGCCTTTTACATGGAATACAGAGTCCAGGTAGTTGTCACCTTCACCCAGAACCACTGCCCCTGCGCCGTCACCAAAAATAACACAGGTGCTTCTGTCTTCCCAGTCTACGATACGGCTCAATCTTTCAGCGCCAATGACAAGGACTTTTTTCACCTTACCTCTGGCAAAGAATCCAGCTGCTGTTTCCAGTGTGAAAACAAATGCGGAACATGCCGCGTTGATGTCCATAGTCATGCAGTCCAGACCCAAAATATTCTGAATCATACAGGAAACAGAAGGAGAAATGGATTCCCCGCTGACACTGGCTGCCAGGATCAGATCGATTTCTTCCTTTTTCACGCCGCTGTTTTCCAGCGCTGCCAGTGCTGCTTTGGCGCCCATGTCTGCCGCCGTTTCATTTGTGCTGACGTGGCGTTCTTTTACGCCGACGCGCTGCATGATCCATTCATCGTTTGTATCTACGATTTTAGACATATCATCATTGGTTACCACTCTGGGAGGCACATACATGCCCGTTCCCAATATCGAAAAACTCATTCTTCTTTCCTCCTGCTTTACGCATTCTTTTGTGCTTACGATATTTAGTCCCCGTTTCGGCAAAAAGGTTACAGGAAATTGATATTTTTTTGCACTTTTTTCCAAACAAAAAGGAAACTGACTTTTTATCGTAGTAAAAGCCCCTTTGTTCCCCCGTCAGCCTCTTTTTCTCATCCGCATCCACAGCATCACCAGCAGGCACCAGGAAGCACAGACATAGGAGAAAAATCCAATACCAATGAGCATCCTTCTATGGCGCATTTTTTCCGCCAGTCGGCAAAACTCCTGTTCTGCTGCATTTTCTGAAGGGATCTGTCCCATATTGGAAGGTTTTTGAGAGAATCTGCGATATTGTTTGTAATACTGACGGCAGTCGGGACAAGTCCGCAAATGCGCCGCCACACTGTTTTTTGTCACGGGATTTGCCAGCCCATCCTGATACAGGGTCACCAAGTCCATGACGATTTCACACGGCAAATTCATCTTTCAACACCTCCATCATTTTTTTCTTTGCGCGGAAAAAAATCACCTTTGCGGAATTTTCACTGATCTTCAGCGCCAGCGCGATCTGCGAAAAGGGCAGTTCCGCATAGATCCGCAGCAGCACCACATCCCGGTATTTTTTCGGAATTTCCTTTACCATGGCGCGGACTGCTTTTTCCACATATTTCTTATGGACATATTCTTCCGGGTCTGCATTCTGCGTATAATAGGTATTGACTACCAGGTCCAGATTGGCAGAATCCAGATGCAGTTTGTTGCGTTTGAGATATTTGAAATAAACATGCTTTCCGATGGATGCAAGCCAGGTAAAAACTTCGCACTCTCCGCGAAAACGGTGAAAGGACGTATATGCCTGCAAGAACGTTTCCTGAGCCAGGTCTTCCGCCAAGGCGCGATCCCCACACAGACGGTGCAAAAAAGCATATACTCTGTCATAATATGCTCGATAGAGCATTTCAAATGAATTCACCTGCTCACCCCCGTTCGCCTGTTTCGCATTACAGTATACCATAAGAAACATGGAAAATCCAGTAACTTTCTATGGCTTCTTTCGCAAATGGGCAGTAAAAAGGACAGATTTCGCTTTCTGGGGCAAAAAAAATTTATTTTGATCTTGACAATTTTATAAAAATAGCGCAAAATATTAGTGTTGTGTATCGGTGTGTGGCTCAGTTTGGTAGAGCGCTACGTTCGGGACGTAGAGGCCGCAGGTTCAAATCCTGTCACACCGATAGACCCGCCGCAGGCATCTGTTTGCGGCGTTTTTTATTGTCAAAAACCCCTAATTCCAAAGCATGGACAGGGGTTTTTCTTTTGCCGTCTTTTCCTCAGCGGCACATATACAAAAGGGGATATGGATTCCCCTGCTCATCCAAATCGGTTCTTTTGTAAACAGAAAATCCCATATGCTCATAAAAGCCAATGGCTTGGGGATTTTGCTCATTGACCGTTACCCGTTCTACCTTTTCATCACGCTCTGCCCGTTCCAGCAATTGCTTTCCCAGTCCTTTTCCCCGTTCTGCAGACGCAATGAACAGCATTTCCAAAGACCCCTTTTCCGTTCCCATAAACGCCACAGGCTGTCCTGCTTTTGTTGCCATATACAAACGTGCCACCCCTTCTATGGCCTGCGGCACATAAGGCTTGATGCTACTTATTTCCTCATCCGATAGAAACAGATGGGTTGCTCTGACAGAATCCTCCCACACTGCCAGCAGCTGCTCCATCAACACGGGAGTTCTTTCCTTCACTTCCATGATTTTCATATGATTCTCCGCCATTCTCTCCATGAAAAAAGGAACCGTTCCATGGTTCCTTTTTCAGCTTTTTATCATTCTTTTTCTGCAGCTTCAAAGATTTCTTCTGCGGATTTTTTGTAATATCCTGTGCTGTCTTCTGCAACAGTTGCCGCAATCTTTGTGCCATAGTACATACGGCAGGCTTCCGCAGCATCCATACGATGTGCCTTTGCCATCCGTCCAACGACATCAATGAGCAGTTCTGTTCTTTCTTCATAATGCCCATAAGTATCTTCTTCCGCATCTCTTTCCAGCGCCATCATCCCGTCGATCATGCCGATGTAAAAAGAGGTATCCATTTCCGGGAACTGGTTTCTGGTATCCTGCAGCAACTGGATCACACCATTTTTGTCAAAGGCTTCAAAAACCTTATGTCCGGGAATGTTTTTTGCATAGCTGTAATATTCGATGCAGGAAACGATCATTCTCAATTCATCCATTTCTGCACGCTCCTTTCCTTCTGTATCATACCTGTTTTTTGGCAAAATTTCAACAGCCGTTTTCGTTTTTGCTTGACAAGTGACGAAAGAAAATGCAGTATGTTGTTATAAAAAGAAAAAGGAGCGATATGACATGATTTCTGTTACCATAGACGAAAGCATCAAAGAACGTTGTCCCGAAGCGGTACTGGGACTTTTGCAGTGCAAAGTTTCTGTTCATCCCGATGATGAAGAATTCCTTTCCCTGCTCAACGGCAAAATTGCGGAACTGTCCGAAGTGGAACTTTCTCAGGCAAACAAACGGGACTATATTCAGTCCACCCGCAAAGCCTATAAGGCACTGGGGAAAGAACCCAACCGCTACCGCAATTCCTGTGAAGCCATGTGCCGCAGAATCGCCAAAGAACGTGGGCTTTACTACATCAATAATGTGGTAGACATCAATAACTACCTTTCTATACTGTCCGGCTATTCCATGGGTACTTACGATCTGGCACATGTTACCGGCGGCATCACTTGGAAACGCGCCCCAGAAGGCACCGCTTATCAAGGCATCGGCAAAGATGTGCTGAATATTGAGTTCCTTCCTGCCCTTTTTGATGAAGTAGGTCCCTTCGGCAATCCCACCAGCGACAACACCCGCGCCATGATTACCGACGACACCAAAGAAATCCTGCTGGTATACTACACCTTCAACGGCGGTCAGGAACTGGAATCCCTGCTGGAACTTTCCAAAGAACTGCTGCAAAAACATGCGGCAGGCACAGACTTTGAAATTCAGATTTTGAAGTAAGATATTCTGAAATACAAAAAGATGGCAGACTTTGATATCTGCCATCTTTTTTATATCATGCTTTTTCAAACACAAACCATTCTTCATCAATCTGCACCATAATGGTTTCTTCTCCCATAGTATAAGAGTTCCCCACACAGCCAAAGTTGGATTGTCCATTTTCCGTTGGTACAGCGCCTTCGGATGTTTCCGATGTGATTTCTCCTGCAACTGCTTCGGAATCCCCCATAGGTCCTGTCTGGTCTGTACTATAGTATAAGGTATCATTCACCATAAGCAGACGATTTTCATATGCCATTGCCACAGCGTTTTCATCCACTTGTGCCGGCTCCTGCCCACAGGCTGTCAGCCCCAAAAGCAGTCCCAACAACAGCAATCCCTTTCTTTTCATGGAAATCCCCCTTTTCCAAGATGCTTTACCCTTCTACCGCAAAAGATTTCAGTCTGTTTGCCGTTTCCTCATCCACATAAACTTCCAGCAATACCCCTTCTGCTGTATGTTCTTCCCGAATGATTTCGCATCTGCCATGAACCCAGCCAGCCAATGCGCCTTCTGTATAAGGCAGCAGTACCGTCATAGACTTACGGAAGCTTTTCAGCAGTTTTTCGATGGTAGCCAGCATCTGTTCCAGCCCCATCTGCTTCCCTGCGGAAATCTGCACGATTTCCCTTGCCATTCTGTCCATGGGCAAAGGCAGTTCCACTTCTCTGTCCATTTTGTTATAAACCGTAATGACCGGTGTATCTTCGCAGCCCAGACCTCTCAAAGTGTCATATACCACTCGCATCTGCTCTTCTCTGTTGGGGTTGGACGCATCCACCACATGAAGGAGAATATCCGCATATTTCAATTCTTCCAGTGTTGCACGGAATGCCTGAATCAGATGGTGAGGCAGTTTCTGGATAAAACCTACCGTATCTGTCAGCAGAATTTCGGAACCGCCAGGCAGTTCCACCTTTCTGGTTGTGGTATCCAGTGTGGCAAAAAGTTTATCCTCCGCCAGTACGCCAGCCTGTGTCAGTACATTCAATGTAGTAGATTTCCCCGCATTGGTATAGCCTACCAAAGAAACCACAGGAGTGCCTTTTTTGCTGCGCTGACTACGCAAAAGTTCCCGATGGGTCTGGATTTCTTTCAAATCCCGATTCAATTCCGCAATCCGTTCTTTGATGTGACGGCGGTCTGTTTCCAGCTTCTTTTCCCCGGGACCTCTGGTACCGATACCGCCACCCAGACGGGACATGGATGCACCCATACCAGTCAGACGGGACATACGGTATTTCAGCTGTGCCAATTCTACCTGAATTTTCCCTTCGCCGGAAATAGCCCGTCCGGCAAAAATATCCAGAATGACGATGGTTCTGTCCATGACCTTTGTTTCCAGCATTTTTTCCAGATTTTTCAGCTGTGCCGGAGAAAGTTCATCGTCGCAGACAATGCCTGTGGCATCGTATGTATTTATCATCATTTTCAGTTCTTCGATTTTGCCTTTTCCCAGATAATGGGCAGGATGCACCTTTTCTCTGCGCTGGATGGTACGTGCAACAGCTGTTGCACCTGCTGTATTTACCAGTTCTTCCAGCTCATCCAGACAGGCTTCCACTGCCATGGCAGAAGGACTGTCCTTGTCCTCCAGCTCAATGCCTACCAGTATCAATCTTTCTTCTGTATCTTTATTTTCATGCAATTCTTTTGCCATGTCTTACTCCTCTCTGCTTTCTTACCGCAGCCATACGCCGTCAAAAGAGAATCTGGCGGGACCTGTCATATAAACATGGTTATCGGATTCTCTCCATTCGATTTCCAAAGTGCCGCCCAAAAGCTGGATATGCACTTTTCTGTCACACAATCCGTTAAGCACCGCTGCCACCAATGTGGCAGATGCGCCTGTACCGCATGCCATTGTTTCGCCGCTGCCTCTTTCCCAAACACGCATACTCATGTGGGTGCGGTCAATGACATGGGCAAACTCGATATTTGCCTTTTTGGGGAACATGGGATGGACTTCTGCCACTTTGCCGTATTTTTCCACTTCAAAATGTTCTGTGTCATCCACAAAAATGACTCCATGGGGATTTCCCATGGAAACACAGGTCACATCAAAAGTCTTGTCCAAAATCTGCAATTTTTCTCCGATGACAGGCATTTTGTCACTGATAACGGGAATCTGCGCCGCTTCCAAAATGGGTTCTCCCATATCCGCTGTGACGGCAATGACGATGTCGTTCTGAATATGTAACTGCAAAGTTTTGATGCCGCCCAATGTTTCCAATGTAATGACGTTCTTTTGGGTCATGCCCCGCTCGTAAACATATTTGCCAATGCAGCGAACCGCGTTGCCGCACATTTCTCCTTCGGAACCGTCCATATTGAACATCCGCATACGGAAGTCTGCCACTTCAGAAGGCAAAATCAATACCAGCCCGTCAGCGCCTACACCAAAATGACGCTCACTCATAGCCACCGCCAGCATATCAGGATATTTCACTTCTTCCTCAAAACCGTTGATATAAATATAGTCGTTGCCGCAGCCTTCCATTTTTGTAAAACGCATGTTGTTTCCTCCTTGCTATGTAGGGGCGGTAAAATATACCGCCTGTGTTTAGTGCTGTCCGTGGGTCGTCGGTACCATCTCCCGCTCCTGTGCCACTGCGCTGTACAGCCGCAGAGACCAAAGCCCTGCCAGACCTACCAGCGCGAAGATCACACGAGCCAGCCAGAACATGGAACCGCCGAAAATGGTTGTTACCAGATCGAATCCGAAAAATCCGATGAGACCCCAGTTCAGCGCACCGATGATGACAAGTGTCAAAGCAATATAATTCCCTGTTTTCATGCTTTTGACCTCCTAATGGTATGATCAACAGATATATCTGTATCCATAGTATCCCTTGTCTTTTGAATTTTATGAAAAAAGTTTTTCAACTGTATTGGCAAAATCTACCCCTTTGAGATTACCCACAGCAGAATAGCTCATTTTCGGGTTCGCGAAAACCAGTTCTGCCACTTCTGCCAAATCTTTTTGCGTCACTGCTTCTATTTTCTCAATGACTTCTTCCATTTCCTGCACCTTGCCCCGCAGGAGCATGGCGGAACCTGCCGCTGTCATACGGTTCAATGTGCTTTCAGAACCGATGATGAAATTGCTGATCATCTGTTCTTTTGTCACATTCAGTATCTTTTCGGAAATGCCTTCTTTCCGTACTGCCGCGATTTCCGCCGCAATGCCTTTGTATACTGCCTCTGTCTGAGAGGGATTCATGCTGGCATAAATGGAAAAAAGTCCCGTATCCGCAAAAGCGGTGGTATAGCTATAAATGGAATAAGTCAATCCTTGTTCCTCACGGATTTTCTGGAACAGACGGGAGCTCATACCGCCGCCAAAAACCGTATTGAAAATTGCCATGGCGTATTTCAAGGGATGTTCCCGTTCCAGCCCTTCAAAAGCAATGCATGTATGGAGTTGTTCCACATCTTTTTTCTTCTGAATCCATGACTGGTGGTAAGAAGCCTTTGTTTCCAAAGGAGCATAAGGTGCTTTTGCCTGCCATCTGCCAAAGTAATGGTTCAAAAGTTCCAGCATTTCTTCCCATTTGAAATTTCCCGCCACGGAAAGCACCATATTTTCTGTATGATAATTATTCTCATAATAAGCGCGGATTTTTGCCGCATCCAGATTGCCAATGGTTTCTTCTGTTCCCAGAATGGGCATGCCCAAACTGCTTTCCCGCCAAATGCTGTCCTGCAAGCAGTCATGAACCAGTTCTTCCGGCGCGTCGTCATACATATAAATTTCTTCTGTAATGACGTTCCGTTCCTTATCCACTTCTTCCTGCGAAAAAGCCGGATGAAGGAGCATATCACTCATAACTTCCATGGCCTGTTTCACATGCTTGTCCAGCACACGGGTATGATAACAAGTATATTCCTTTGTGGTATAGGCGTTGATCTGTCCGCCCAATGCATCCATTTCTTCGGCAATCTGCCTTGCGGAGCGGTTTTCTGTTCCCTTGAACATCATGTGTTCAATGTAATGGGAAATGCCGTTTTCCTCGGGACGTTCGTTTCTCGTTCCGTTTTTTACCCAGATACCAAAGGAAATGCTGCGGACGTAGCCGATTTCCTCCAGCACCACTTGTATTCCGTTTTCCAATTTTTCTATGGTCAGCATCATTCTTCTCCTGCCTGTTTTTCTCATTAGGGTATTCCATTTTCAAAATACCATACATATTTCTATCTTTATAGCATAGCAAAATCGGCTTTCCTGTGCAATCTTCTTGTCGTTTTTTTCTGCGAATTCGTCCATTGTTCCCACAAACCCACTATTTTTTCGTAAGGATGGACATTGTTGTCCCATTCAAAATCTGCTACCATGAAACTATATAACAACGGCATAGAACATCTTACAAATTGGGGGGATTTTAATGGCAAAAAAAATTTTACTGGCAGTCATTGCTCTGCTTCTGCTCTACGGGGTCTATCGTCTGGTCACAACATCCGAGCCTATGATCACAGGCACATATTCCTGTCATACGGAAACAGAAGAGTATTATTTTGCGGCAAGCGAGGAAAAAGGGATATTCTACATTTACCAAAACGAATCTGTGTTCCTTGATGCCGATACTGGTTCATACGACATGAACAAAGGGTTGTATGAATCCGGCACCTGTACACTGAAAACCTACGGGCATTATCTTCTGGAAAGCGAAACACTGGGGCAGCAGGAAATCACCATAGAAAACGGCACATTTTCTCTGACCATTTCTGGCGAAACATATCTGTTTGAAAAAATGTCGGATTCGCCTGCGCTCAATGGCAATCTCCATGATATCTATCTGATAGAACACCCAGATGCTCCCGACTTCAGTTGATTCCGCAAAATTTTAATCTTACCAGAAAAATGGATGAAACAGAAAATCTCTGCTTTTGGGGCATCTTCATAAGAAAACAAAGAAAGCTGAAATCCTGATGATACAGAGGATTTCAGCTTTTTTGTTCTTACTGAGATTTTATCTTATTGCAAATCAATATCTTTCCAGAACGCTTTTTTCGGAATCAGGTGTTTCGTCCTGTACCAGAGCGTCTTTCATGGAGAAGTTCAGTCTGCCCTGTTTGTCGATTTCTGTCAGTTTTACCATAACTTCATCGCCAGGTGCTACAACGTCTTCTACTTTTGCAACTCTCTTGTTTGCCATTTTGGAGATATGAATCAGACCTTCTTTGCCGGGTGCGATTTCTACGAAAGCACCGAATGTCATCAGTCTTGTGATGGTGCCTTTGTAAACCTTACCGGGTTCGGGATCGCTGACAATGGCGTTGATCATATCCATTGCACGCTGCATATCTGCGGGATCTGTACCTTTGATGAAGATCTTGCCATCATCTTCTGTATCGATTTCACAATTTGTTTCTTCGATGATCTTTTTGATGACTTTGCCTCTTGTACCGATAACTTCCGCAATCTTATCCACATCGATCTGCATAGTTGCAATCTTAGGTGCATATTTGGACAGTTCTTTTCTGGGTTCGGGAATTGCTTTCAGCATAACTTCGTTGAGGATATATTCTCTTGCTCTGCCTGTCTGCGCAAAAGCCTGTTCGATCATTTCAAATGTCAGACCTTTGATCTTCATATCCATCTGGATCGCTGTGATACCTTCGGAAGTACCAGCTACTTTAAAGTCCATATCACCGAAAAAGTCTTCTACACCCTGGATGTCTGTGATTTCGATGAAGTCATCATCGCTGTCACCTGTTACCAGACCAACGGAGATACCAGCAACGGGGCGTTTGATGGGTACGCCTGCTGCCATCAGGGACAGTGTGGAACCGCAGATGGAAGCCTGAGATGTGGAACCGTTAGAGCTGAGGATATCAGAAACCAGACGGATTGCGTAAGGGAATTCTTCTTCGCTGGGGATAACGGGCAGCAGTGCTCTTTCACCCAGTGCGCCGTGACCGATTTCACGTCTGCCGGGACCTCTGGAAGTTTTTGCTTCACCTACAGAGAAACCGGGGAAGTTATAGTGGTGAATGTAGCGTTTGCCTGTTTCGTTTGCATCCAGACCATCCAGACGCTGACCTTCGCTGATGGCGCCCAGTGTGGTTACTGTCAGAGCCTGTGTCTGTCCTCTGGAGAACAGAGCGGAACCATGCACGCGAGGCAGTACGTCTACTTCTGCGCTCAGAGGTCTGATTTCTTCGATACCACGACCGTCGGGACGTTTGTGTTCTCTCAGAATCATTCTTCTAACAGTCATTTTTTCGAATTTGTAGATGATTTCGTCTACCAGAGCCGCAATGTCTGTGTCTTCTTCGGAAATTTCTGTCAGAGCTTCTGTCAGCTGTTCCAGAACTTCTTCTGTGATGACTTTGATCTTTGCGTCGCGGTCCTGTTTCAGTTCTGCAAAAACAGCTTCTTCCATTCTTGCGTCTGTGATATATTCTGTTACCATTTTGTAAGCATCTTCGGGAATCACATGTTCTGTGTAAGGAGCTTTTTCCTTACCTTCTTTTGCTGTGATTTCCTGAATGAATTTTACAACTTCCAGGTTTGTGTCGAATGCCAGATGGATGGCTTCCATCATCAGTGCGTCAGGGATTTCGTCTGCGCCTGCTTCAATCATCATAACTTTATCTTCTTTGGAAGATACTGTCAGTGTCAGTCTTGTTTTTTCTCTCTGTTCTGCTGTGGGGTTAACCACCAGTTCGCCATCCACATAACCGATGCTTACGGAAGAAACGGGATCTGTGAAAGGAATATCGGAAATGTTCAGCGCCAGAGATGCGCCGATCATGGCTACTACTTCAGGAGAGCAGTCCTGATCTACGGACATTACTGTTGCAACGATAGCTACGTCGTTTCTGTAATCCTTAGGGAACAGAGGACGCAGAGGTCTGTCGATACATCTTGCTGTCAGGATTGCTTTTTCGGAAGGTCTGCCTTCTCTTTTGATGAAACCGCCGGGGATTTTACCTACGGAATACAGTCTTTCTTCGTAATCAATGCTCAGAGGGAAGAAGTCAATGCCATCTCTGGGCTTTTCGGATGCAGTTGCAGTAACCAGTACAGTGGTATCGCCGTAACGCAGCAATACAGCGCCGTTAGCCTGTTCTGCTACTCTGCCGATTTCAGCTGTCAATGTTCTGCCTGCCAGTTCCATGGAATAGGTTCTAAACATGTTCATTCTCCTTTTCTGTCTGTTTTTCTCCTGCACCATAGATCTTCAACTTCAAAAACATGGTCGTCCATATTTGCAAAGTTGGAAATCTATAGTGCAACCTTCTTTGTTTTTGTTTGATAGAAGAAAAGAGAGGAAAAACGTCCTCTCTTTTCCTAATCTTTTGGTTTGTGTCTTACTTTCTCAGACCCAGTTCTGCAATGATTGCACGGTATCTTTCGATATCCAGTTCTTTCAGGTAGTTCAGCAGACCTCTTCTCTGACCAACCATTTTCAGCAGACCACGTCTGGAGTGGTGATCTTTCTTGTGGCTTTTCAGGTGGTCTGTCAGCAGAGTGATTCTTGCTGTCAGCAGAGCGATCTGAACTTCGGGAGAACCTGTGTCGTTAGGTGTTCTGCCGTATTTTGCGATAATTTCCTGTTTGTTGATTGTTGCCATGATTTTTGGCCTCCTTAAAAATATTTATTCTTGCAACCCCTAGAACTAAGTGAAGGTCGGAGCGTCCTGTCACTGAGTCCTGGTTTTACAGCGTTCTCATTTTATCATACTATATGACCCTTTGCAAGAGCAAAGGCTTGATTTCTTGCGATTTTTTCGTTTTTTCAGCTGGTTTGGGCTGATTTTTCCGTCTTTTTCTTCGGTTCATAACGGAACTGCGACATGAGCACTGCCACAAATACCACCGCGAAACCCACTGCCATTCTGGGTGTTACTTCTTCATGGTACAGCAGTACAGAGAAGACAACCCCGAAAACAGATTCCAGACTCAGCAGGATGGTTCCCACTGCCGCGTCTGTATGCTTCAAGCCATACGCCTGCAGGAACAGGCAAAGAGCTGTGGAAAGCAGCGCCAGATACATAACATTTCCCATGGCGCCCATGGAAACGGTCTCCGGCATACCGCCTGTCAGAAGGGTACCAATCCAGCCAATGACCGCAGAGAATGTAATCTGCATGGTGGTCAGCAGAATGGGGTCTCTGCCCTTGGAAAACCACGCCACTGCTGTCAGGTCACAGGCGTAAATGACGCCGCAGACCAGTGTTACCACGTCCCCCGGCAGCATAGTCATATCCCCGTTGAGGGAAATGAGCCCAATCCCTGCCAAGCAGAAGATTGCCGCAATGACATGATTGCGCTGGGGACGTTCCTTAGAAACAAACCAGTAGAAAAATGGTACAATCACGCAATAAACTGCCGTCAAAAAGGCGCTTTTGCCCGGTGTGGTACCCATGGCAAGAGCAACGGTCTGCACAGCTGTGGCCGTCCCCATGGTCAAGCCTGTGATGATACCACCAAGCAAATACCCCTTATCCAGTCTGCCCCATTTTTTGTAGGTAATGACCCAAAGCACCACTGCCGCGATGGAAAATCTTGCCGCTGTGATAAACCAGCCGGAAAGTTCCTCTGTAGCAAATTTCTGAAAAACGAAGGCGCTCCCCCAGATGATAGCTGTCAAGAGCAGCAGCAGATGGGCCCGTGTTCTTTTATTCTCTAACATGATGTTACCTCATATCATTTTATCTGTCCGTATGTGATTATTTTTCTTCTTCCGCTTTCCAGTGTTCATATTCCGCAGAAGCGAAATACGCTCTGGTCTGTTCCGCATTGATGGCAATCTGTGCCTGCAATTCGTCTACGCTTTCAAATTTCTTTTCACTGCGCAGGAATTTATAGAAGAAAATCTGTAATTCTTCGCCGTAAATCATTTTGTTGAAGTCAAACAGATAGGTTTCCACAATCTTCTGTGTGCCGTTTACCGTAGGATTTTTGCCGATATTGGTCACACCGTAGTAATACTTGCCTTCATACAGTGTTTTTGTGGCATATACCCCATTGGGAGGGAACAGCTTCAAGGGATGGGCTTCGATATTCACCGTAGGGAAACCGATGGTTCTGCCCAGTTTTTTTCCTTCTTTGACAGTGCCCAGAATGAAATAAGGCACAGTCAGCATGGTATTTGCGCTTTCCAAATCCTTGTCGATGAGGCACTGACGGATACGAGAGCTGCTGACCCGTTCGCCTTCATACTGGACAGAAGGCACCGCAATGACTTTCACGCCGTGTTCTTCCCCCAAACGGCGCAGCATTTCATAATTGCCTGCCCGATTGCTGCCGAAATGATAGTTTTCCCCTACCACCAGCACTTTGCATTTCATGCGTTCAAAAAGCAGTTTTACAGCAAAATCATAAGCAGACATGGAAGCGAATTCCTCGTCAAAAGGATATTCGATATACGTATCCACGCCCATCTTTTCCATGGTAAACAGTTTTTCAGAGGGTGCCATAATCAGGGCAAAGTCCTCTTTTTTCTTGAATACCAGCATGGGATGAGGAGAAAAGGAAAATACAACACTTTCCAGATTTTCCTCTGCCGCAAATTCTTTTGTCAGTTGAATCAGGGCACGGTGACCCAGATGCAGCCCGTCAAAGTTCCCCAGTGTAATGGCTGTGGGTCTGCTGCGGTCTACCTGCCCGTCTGTAATATGTTCCATTTCGATACTCCTTTAAATCAACATCTTAAATGGTTTGATATAAAAGCCTTCTTCATCTCGTACTTCATACAGTCCCACCAGATGGTGTTCACTGTCAAAGACAGCGGCGATATCACCTGCTGTCAGTTCTTTTTCCGCCTCATAAAACTTGGCGTAAACTCTGCCGCCGTTATACAGCATCTTTGTGGACTTCGGAGAAACGATGATTTTCGGGAAATCGGACAATGCCGCTTCCATAGACAGGAAAGCTTCTTCCTGCCGTCCTTCATCTGCCATTGTCTGCAATTCTCCCAGTGTAATGGCATCTTCCAATGCAAAACTGCCGGTACGGGTACGGGTCAATTCTGCCATATGGGCACCACAGCCCAAAGTCTTGCCAATGTCACTGCAAAGGGTACGGATATAAGTCCCTTTGGAGCAGTCCACATCTATTTCAAAGCGGTCAGGAGGCAGAAAACGGACAATATTGATGGCAAAAATGGTAATGGTTCTTGCCTTGCGTTCAATTTCCTTGCCTTCCCGCGCCAGTTCATACAATTTCTTGCCGTTGACTTTGATAGCGGAATACATAGGCGGAATCTGTTTCTGTTCCCCCACAAATCCGGCTACTGCCTGTCTGATTTTTTCCTCGTCAAAATCCACCGGCTTTTCTTCCAGCACTTCACCTGCCGCATCTTCTGTTGTGGTGGTGATGCCCAGCCGCACCATAGCACGGTAACGTTTTTTCCCGTCCATGATGATGTCTGCCAATTTTGTGGCTTTACCTACGCAAACAGGCAATACGCCTTCTGCGTCCGGGTCTAAGGTACCTGTATGCCCCACTTTCTTTGTGTGAAGGATACGGCGTACCACAGCCACTACGTCATGGGAGGTAAATCCCTTTTCCTTTCGGATATTCAAAATACCGTCCAAGTGATTCCCTCCTTACAGCATTTTTTCGATTTCTGCCAGCACCATTTCTTTTGCTTTGTCAATGGGTGCCCCAATGGTACAGCCTGCCGCCTTCACATGACCGCCGCCGCCGAATTTCTGTGCCAATGCGCAGACATCTCTGCCATCAGCGCCACGGAAGCTTGCTTTGACTTCTGTTTCTGTCTTTTCGTAAAGGAAACATGCCACTTCTGCTCCCTGCACGCCTTTGAGGTAATTAATGATGGCGTCCAGTTCCTTATTGGTGCCGTTGCAGGCAGCAATTTCCGCAGAAGTGATGGTAGCACATACCACTTTGCCGTCAAAATACAGTTTTGCGTTTTCCAGAGCCTGTCCCATAATTTTCATTTCGGAAAAACTGCGGCTGTCGAAAAAGCGGTTGTAAATATCTGTAAAAGGAATCCCTGTTTCCATCAAAGCCCCTGCCACACGCATGGTATTGGGAGATGTGGAAGAATGACGGAAGCCACCAGTATCATAAATCAGCCCAGCATAAAGTCCTGCCGCCATGTCTTTATCTACAGGGTAATTTCCTTCCAGAAAACCATATACGATTTCAGATGTGGAAGAAGATGCACCTTCCACATAATTATACTGACCGTAATAAGTATTGCTGCTGTGGTGGTCAATGTTGATGGTCACATCTGCCTGATGGAACCAATCTGCCGCAGCCCCCAGACGACCTTCGTCGCCGCAGTCCAGTGCCAGAAACAGGTCCGCTTTCGCTGCCGCTTCTTTCACCAGATGCTTGCCGGGAATCACGTCATACTTTGGCGCATAATACTCCAGCAGTACAGTCACATCCTTGCCGGCTTTTTCCAGTGCCAGCCCGAAAGCAAGGCAAGCCCCGATGGCGTCGCCGTCGGGATTGGTATGCCCTGCAATCTGAATGGTCTTTGCCTGTGCAATTTTTTCCAGAATTTCCTGTTTTGTATTATTCTGCATCTTTCTGCACTTCTCTTTCCTCACGGTCTTTGGCAATCTGCGCCATGAGCTGTTCCATACGAACGGCATATTCCGCAGATTCGTCCAGTTTGAAAATCAGTTCCGGTGTCAGACGCAGATTCACACGTTCTGCCACCAGATGGCGGATGAAACCGGAAGCGTTTTTCAGACCTTTCATAACGCTTGCTTTCTGGTTTTCATCCCCCAGCACAGATACATATACTTTGCAGTATTTCAAATCCTGCGTGGTATCCACACGCACTACGCTGGTCATGGCGCCGATGCGAGGGTCTTTCAATTCTCCCCGTACAATCTGAGAGATTTCCTTGAAAACTTCGTCATTGATACGGGAAATTCTTGTATTGTTCTTCATATATTTCTCACCTGCTTATCTAGGTACTTCTACCATGGTATAGGCTTCGATCCAGTCGCCTTCTTTCACGTCGTTGAACTTCTTGAATACCAGACCGCATTCATAGCCCGCAGCAACTTCTTTTACGTCGTCTTTGAAACGTTTCAAGCTTTCCAGATCGCCTTCGTAAACAACAATGCCGTCGCGGATGATACGAACCTGGCAGTTTCTTACGAACTTACCGTCTTTGACATAGCTGCCGGCAATAGTACCAACACCGGAAGCTTTGAACAGCTGACGTACTTCTGCATGACCCAGTACCTGTTCTTCGAATACGGGATCCAGCAGACCTTTCATAGCAGCTGTGATGTCTTCGATAGCGTTGTAGATGACACGGTACAGACGAACGTCAACTTTTTCTTCATCCGCAAATGCTTTTGCAGCGGGTTCAGGACGTACGTTGAAGCCGATGATGATAGCGTTGGATGCGGAAGCCAGCATAACGTCGCTTTCTGTGATAGCACCAACACCGCCGTGGATGATACGTACACGTACTTCTTCATTGGACAGTCTTTCCAGGCTCTGACGAACAGCTTCTACGGAACCCTGTACGTCTGCTTTGACTACGATGTTCAGTTCTTTCATGTTACCGCTCTGAATCTGAGAGAACAGGTCGTCCAGAGATACTTTCTGGGGTGTTTCTTTGATCATGTTTTCTCTGTTCTTCGCGATGATGCTTTCAGCAACCTGTCTTGCCTGTTTATCATTTTCTGCTACATAGAAGCTGTCACCAGCGGAAGGTACTTCAGACAGACCCAGGATTTCTACAGGAGTGGAAGGGCCTGCTTTTTTCACACGTCTGCCCTTATCGTCGGTCATAGCACGAATCTTACCATAAGCCGCACCAGCAACGATGGGGTCACCTACCTGCAAAGTACCGTTCTGTACCAGTACAGTCGCAACGGGACCTCTGCCTTTGTCCAGCTGTGCTTCTACGATAGCGCCTCTTGCATGTTTGTTAGGGTTTGCTTTCAGTTCTTTCATTTCTGCTACCAGAATGATCATTTCCAGCAAAGAATCCAGACCTTCTTTTGTCACTGCGGAAACAGGTACACAAATAGTCTGACCGCCCCAGTCTTCCGCTACCAGACCATATTCTACCAGTTCCTGTTTTACACGGTCAGGGTTTGCGGAGGGTTTATCCATTTTGTTAATGGCAACGATGATTTCAACGCCTGCTGCCTTAGCATGGTTGATGGCTTCTACTGTCTGAGGCATAACACCGTCGTCTGCTGCTACAACCAGGATGGCAATATCTGTGATCTGTGCACCACGCATACGCATTGCTGTAAATGCTTCGTGACCGGGTGTATCCAGGAATGTGATGGGTTTGCCGTCAATCTGTACAGTATAAGCACCAATGTGCTGTGTGATACCGCCGGCTTCGCCTTTTGTTACATTACTGTGACGGATGGCATCCAGCAGGGATGTTTTACCGTGGTCAACGTGACCCATAACAACAACAACGGGAGGTCTTTCTTTCAGATCTTTTTCGTCGTCTTCTTCCTCTGCGAAAACAGTTTCCAGAATGTCTTTTTCTTCTTCCTGTTCCAGAATAACGTTGTAATCTTCTGCAATGGCAGCAGCTGTATCAAAGTCCAGTGTTGCGTTGATGTTCAGCATCTGACCTTTTTTCATCAGTGCCATTACCAGATCGGAACCTTTTTTGCCCAGCACTTCTGCCAGTTCTTTCACGCTGATGGAAGCGGGAATGGATTTGATTACAGGTTCTGCTGCTTTTTCAGCTGCTTCCAGCGCTTCCAGTTCTGCCATGAGCGCCGCTTCTTCTTCCATTTCACGTCTTCTGCGTTCCAGAGGATTTTCTCTGGGTTTCTGGTCTTTTTTGCCTTTGCCTTTTTTATCTTTTTTGCCCTGATTCTGATTATTCTGGGCATTGTTGTTCTGGTTTTTATTCTGGTTGTTGTTTTTGTTCTGATTGTTATTCTGCGGGTTCTTGCCGTCCTGCGCTTTTTTGTTTTCGCCCTTGTTTCTGTTATCCTGTCTGGGAGCATCTTTCTGCTGATTTCCCTTATGCTGCTCTTTCACTTCCTGCTTGGGAGCTTCTTTTTTGGGCTCTTCCGCTTTCTGTGCAGGCTGATACAGCTTTCTGATCTTGTCCGCGTCGCTTTCCTCGATCATGCTCATATGGCTGTTTGCTTCCATACCTACACTCTTCATTTTTTCCATCAGTTCTTTATTGGCTACGCCCAACTGCTTTGCCAGTTCATAAATTCGCATTTTTGACATTCGCCGCACCTCTTCTTTCTCTTACATCTATTCCAAATCCTTTACTCTGCGTTTTCTGCCGTCTGTGCAAGCTGCTGCAGTTTTGCCGCAAATCCCGCTTCTGTCACAACCAGTACCGCGCGGATCTCCTCGCCGACAGCTCTGCCTAAATCTGCCTTTGTTCCCAGTTCCAAAATCGGAACTTCATAAAACGATGCAGAGTTATGAAATTTTTTCTTTGTATTTGCCGATGCATCTCCTGCCACAATGACAAGACATGCCTTTTTGCCGCGTATAGCTTCCTCTGCTGCCACTTCGCCGCCTGCCACTTTATTGGCACGCTTGCAAAGCCCCAGCAGGGAATAAAACTTACGCATGATTTTCTTCTCCTTCCAGCTGTGCCAGCAAAGCTTCATATACATCCTTGGGCACAGGTGCTTTAAAGGAGCGTTCCAGACCTTTGGACTTCTGTGCCTTTGCCAGACATTCCGTATTGGGGCAAATATATGCGCCCCGTCCCGGTTTCTTGCCTGTACGGTCCAGAGAAAATTCGCCTGCATCGTTGCGCACGATGCGGATCAATTCCCGTTTGTCCTTCATTTCCTGACAGCCGGTACATTTTCTGAGGGGGACTTTCCGTTGTTTCATCATGATGCCGCCTCCTCTATGCTTACGCTTCTTCCTGTGTTTCTTCTACAACAGTTTCTTCTGCTGCTGTTTCCACAGCTTCTGCGGATTCTTCCATGATTTCTGTCATTTCTTCTGCTGCATCTTCTGTTTCTTCTACAGGATCTTCAGCCAGGAAGTTTGTTTCTCTTGCCTGTGTTTCGCTCTTGATGTCGATTCTCCAGCCTGTCAGTTTTGCAGACAGTCTTGCGTTCTGACCTTCTTTACCGATGGCCAGAGACAGCTGATGGTCAGGCACAACGATTTTTGCGCTCTGTTCTGCTTCATTGATGGCAACTGCCAGAACTTTGGAAGGGCTCAGAGCAGCAGCGATGAATTCCTTAGGATCTTCGCTCCAGTTGATAACGTCAATCTTTTCGCCGCCCAGTTCGTTGACGATCACGTTTACGCGGTAGCCGTTCTGACCAACACATGCGCCCAGAGCATCCACATTTTCGTCTTTGGAGTAAACAGCGATTTTTGTTCTGCTGCCTGCTTCTCTGGCAATGCTCTTGATTTCTACAGTACCGTCATGTACTTCAGGCACTTCCTGTTCAAAGAGACGTTTTACCAGTTCGGGATGTGTTCTGGAAACATAAATCTGAGGGCCCTTTGGTGTCTGTTTTACTTCCAGCACATATACTTTGATGCGGTCCATGAAATTATACTGTTCGCCGGGAATCTGTTCGTTGGCAGCCAGCACCGCATCGATTTTGCCCATCTGTACGATGATATTTCTTCTTTCTTTTCTCTGTACGATAGCGGTCACTACTTCACGTTCTTTTGTGATGTACTGATTGTAGAGGATTTCTCTTTCCGCTTCTCTAAATTTCTGCACAACTACCTGTTTTGCTGTCTGGGCAGCCACACGACCGAAGTCTCTGGGTGTTACTTCCAGATCTACAGTATCGCCAATCTGATAGCTAGGGTTCAGGATTCTTGCTGCCATCAGGTCGATTTCGTTCTGTTCGTCCATAACTTCTTCCACAACTTCGCGCTGTGCGTAGCAAGCAACGTTACCTGTTTCTCTGTCGATAACAACTTTGATGTTCTGGTTAGAACCAAAGTTCTTTTTGCAAGCGGAAACCAGAGATGCTTCAATGGCTTCAAAAATGATTTCCTTGTCGATGCCTTTTTCTTTTTCAATCAAATGCAGTGCTTCGATAAATTCTGCTCTATCCATTTTTCCTATTCCTCCCTTATCCTCAGAAAATAACAGCCAACCGCACATCGGCGGTATCTTTTTGTACAAATTCGCGAACAGTACCGTCTTCTTCTTCTAAAGAAATCACGCCGTCGTTCAGTCCCAGCAGTTTTCCCTGGAACTGTTTCTGTCCGTCTACAGCCTTATAGAGCTTTACATCAATGATTTCTCCCTGGAATCTGATGAAATCCGCATCCTTCTTCAGGGGACGGTCGATACCGGGAGAGCTTACTTCCAGCACATAAGCCTGTTCGATGGGGTCTTTTTCATCCAGCTTTGCTTCCAGCGCACGGCTGACAGCTTCGCAGTCATCAATGGAAACGCCGCCTTCTTTGTCGATATACACACGCAGATACCAGTTCGCGCCTTCCTTTACAAATTCCAAATCCACCAGTTCCAGACCTCTTTCTTCCACAATGGGTTCCAGAAGAGGCAGTACTTTCTTTTCTGTATTGCTCTTTGCCATTTTTTCACCTCGTATATATTTTTGCCTAAGCAACAACAAAGAGTGGGCTTTCACCCACTCTTTTCTCTGCCATTTCCGCTTGTTACTGTTGTTAGTATACCATTTTTTCATACCTTATGCAAGCATTTTTCCTTTATTTCCCGAAAAATCAAGGAATTTGGCTATGGCAGAAAAAAACATTCTCTATTGTTTCTGGACTACTCCCTGTGATATGATAGAAGGGCAAAAAGGAGGGTTCATTCTTGAAGAGACATGATATTTTCACCATACACGCAGCACCTTTTTACGCTTATCGCAAACAGGTAATTCTGCGTCAGGCACAAAAACTGAAACAGGTTTTTCCTGATTTTGAAATATTATATTCCATCAAAACCAATCCATTCTTCCCCATTTTGCAGACCATTTCCGAATTCGGTCTGGGGGCTGATGCTGCTTCTGCCAAAGAGGTATCAGAAAGCCGCCGAGCAGGGATTCCTTCTGAGCGGATTTATTTTTCCGCTCCCGGCAAAACACGGGATGAATTGGAAGATGTTATTGGACGCTGCCACATCATTGCGGACAGCTTCCACGAACTTGATTTATGCAATCGTCTGGCACAGGAAAAACACGCTGTTCTGCCCATCGGTATCCGCATCAATCCAGCATTTTCTATGGAAGGAACTGAGGGGGGACCTTCCCAGTTTGGCATTGATGAGGAACAGCTTCTTTCTTCCCACGCTTTTGACGATTTTCCTGCCCTGCGTCCTACAGGCATTCACGTACATATCCAGTCACAGATTCTGGATGCAGACCAGCTGACAGCCTACTATGCTCATGTACTGACATTGGCTCTGCGGCTGGAACACCTTTGGGACACCAAATTTTCTTACATCAATTTTGGCAGTGGCTTAGGCATTGTTTACGACCCTGATACCCAAAAACCATTGGATTTAGATGCATTGCAAAGAAAGATATCTACTGTCTTTGATGCGTTCCGTCCTCGTTTGCAGGCAAAATTCCTGCTGGAAAGCGGACGTTTTCTGGTGGGCGAAAGTGGCGTCTATGTAACAGAAATCATGGACATCAAAATCTCCCGTGGCAAAACATATTATATTGTAAAAAATGGTACCAACGGCTTTTTCCGTCCAGTCATGAAGGAATTAATGACAAAAGACCAGAATACACCAGCACCGGCAGAGCCTTTCTACACCTGTCCGAACATTTCTCAGGTGACACTGCTGGCTGACAGGGAAGGTACAGAAACCGTAGACATTGTAGGTGGTCTGTGCAGCCGTTATGACCTGCTGGCATCTAATGTGACACTTCCTCGAGCAGAGGTAGGCGACCGCCTGCTGTTTACAAACGCCGGCAGTTACGGTTATACCCTTTCCCCTTTGCTCTTTGGCTCTCAAACACCGCCGGATCAGCTTTGGCTGGAACACGAAATAGACATCTAATTACAGTAAAAGGCACTCCAGATAAAAACAAATCTGACCACTCTCATATAGCCGACATCCTTGAAATGAAAAGGATGTCGGCTATATTTATTTTTCTTAAGCGGCAGCATCGTTAAAGACTATTTCATCAAAAAAACAAAAAAGCTGAAATCTTGTAATATAAAGAATTTCAGCTTTTTTTATTTTATATATAAGATTTTATCAAGCATATTTTCTTCTACCAAACAGCTCTCTCTTTTTTATTTTCTAATCTGAACAAAAACAAAAAGCAGAGAGAATCCAATAAAATCCTCTCTGCATAATTGCTTTATACTGCTTTTTTGTATTTATGTGGTTAGCCTTACGAATCGCTCTTACAGTACCTTGTTCAAGAAATCCTGTGTTCTCTTGTTTTGTGGATTGCCGAAAACTTCTTCCGGTGTTCCTTCTTCTACGATGTAACCGCCGTCCATAAATACCACACGGTCTGCCACTTCACGAGCAAAGCCCATTTCATGGGTTACGACCACCATGGTCATACCTTCTGCAGCCAGTTGTTTCATAACTTCCAATACTTCCCCTACCATTTCAGGGTCCAGAGCGGAAGTGGGTTCGTCAAAAAGCATGATGTCCGGTTCCATTGCCAATGCACGGGCAATGGCTACACGCTGCTGCTGACCACCAGAAAGGCTTGCGGGATATACATCTGCTTTTTCCAGCAGACCTACCCGATCCAGCAATTTTTTGGCTTTTTCTTCAGCCTGTTCCTTTGTCATGCGTTTTCTGTCTACAGGTGCCAGCATGATATTTTGCAGCACAGACAGATGGGGGAACAGATTGAACTGCTGGAACACCATACCGATGTTTTCACGAATCTTATTGATATCAGATGTTTTTGCCATCAGATCATAATCGTCTACGATAATCACACCGGCGGTGGGTTCTTCCAGTTTATTCAGACAGCGCAGGAATGTACTTTTCCCGGAGCCGGAAGGTCCAATCAGGCAAACTACTTCGCCTTCTTTGACTTCCATGTTAATGTCCTTGAGAACCTCCAGACTGCCAAAGTTTTTCTTCAGGTTTTCAACTTTTACCTTAATCAATTTGCCAGCCTCCTCTCAAGCAGTTTGAACAGTTTTGTCAAAATGATAACCAGTACATAGTACCATACTGCAACGATTGCGTATGTTTCAAATGCACGGAAGTTGTTTGCGATGAGCTGCTGGCTCTGACGCATCATTTCCGCCACACCGATAACAGACAGGATAGACGTATCTTTCAGTGTGATGATGAACTGGTTGGTTACGGAAGGGATAACGATACGGAATGCCTGAGGCAGAATGATCTTCCGCATTGCTACGCCATGGGGCAGACCCAAGCTGCGTGCCGCTTCCATCTGACCTTTATTGATGGCGCTGATACCACTTCTGAAGATTTCAGACAGGTATGCACCGGAGTTCAGCATCAGTACAATGATGGACGCTGTAAATGAAGTGATTGGCATATTCAGCGCCGCACTCAAACCGAAGTAAATGAATGTCGCCTGTACCATCAGTGGTGTACCACGAATGATGCTCAGGTAAGCTCCAGAGAGCTTATTCAAAATGAAAGATTTGGAGATGGAACAGAAGCAGGACAGCAAACCTACCAAAATCCCCAGAATCAAAGAACAAACTGTCATAGCAATGGTCATTTTCAGCCCTTCGAACAGACGAGGGGAAATGCTCACTGCATATTCAAAAAAGTTTGAAGAACCGCCCACAGCCAGTGCAAAATGACCTGTCTGTGGGAACATGTTCGTCATTGCTGTTACAAAAATCTCACCCATAAGGCACTACTCCCAACTAAAATACAAAAAATTTCCTTTCGGATCAAAAATCCTTCGGCAAAGGATTATTCCTGAATGTATGTGTTCAGGATTTCGTCATATTTACCGCTTTCTTTCAGGTTTGCAAGACCAGCATTGAACATTTCCAGCAGTTCTGCGTTTTCACCTTTGTTTACAGCAAAACCATAGGAGCTGCCCTGTTCTTTTTCTGTTACCATTTTCAGACCGGAACCCTGAGAGATTGCATAGCCCATTACAGGGTAGTCTTCGAAGCAAGCAACGGAGTTGCCGGATTTAACATCCAGATACATGGAGTTGGAATCGTCAAATACAACTGTTGTGAAACCATATTCATCTTTGATGGATTCAGCAAATGTCTGACCTTCTGTACCGATCTTAACAGCTACTTTTTTGCCTGCCAGATCTTCATAGCTCTTGATGTCTTCGTTGTCTTCTTTTACGCCCATAACAACACCGCTGTCGAAGTAAGGATCGGAGAAGTCAAATTTTTCCTGTCTTTCAGGTGTGATGCTCATACCAGCGATAACGCCGTCAACCTGACCAGCTTCCAGAGCCTGAACAGCTGCATTGAAGCCCAGAGACTGCAGTTCTACTTCAAAGCCCTGATCTTCTGCGATTGCGTTCAGCAGGTCGATATCGATACCTACGAATTCACCAGCGTCGTTCTGGAATTCAAAGGGTGCAAATGTTGTATCTGTACCGATTTTGTAAACTTTGCCAGTTGTAGCAGCGTCGCCGCCTTCTTCTGTTGTTGCAGTATCGCTGGAGCCACCGCAAGCTGCCAAGCTAAATACCATTGTCAGTGCCAATGTTGTTGCTGCAAATTTCTTGAATAAACTCATTGTAATTCCTCCCTTTTTTACCTTTTTAAAAACATATTTATGGTATGCCGCACGCCAGAAGCGTACCGGCGCATATCAGTCTTTTTGATCCAGCATGGCTACCAGAGAACTGGTCCCTAGACGCTCTGCGCCAAGTTCCAGAAATTTTTCTGCGTCTGCAACACTTTTGATGCCGCCTGCCGCTTTGATCTTGGTACCAGGCTGTACATGCTTCGCAAACAGTTCCACATCTGCAAATGTAGCACCGCCGCCAGCAAATCCTGTGCTTGTCTTGATGTATTCTGCCTCAGAACGGCTGACCACATCACACATACGGATTTTTTCTTCTTCTGTCAGCAGACAGGTTTCTACAATGACTTTCAATATTCTGCCCTGACAGGCTTCTTTCACGGCATTGATCTCTTCCAAAACCTTCTGATCTTTTCCATCTTTGACCCAGCCGATATTGATGACCATATCAATCTCATCTGCGCCATGAGCGATGGCATCTTTTGTTTCTGCCACTTTCACCGCTGTGGTCTGATATCCATTGGGAAAGCCGATGACCGTACACACTGCCAACTGTCCTTTCAGATATGCCGCTGCATCTGCAACATAAGAAGGTGGGATACAAACAGAAGCTGTTTTATGAGATAAACCCTCATCACAGATTCGCTGGATATCTGCCCATGTGGCACCTTGTTTCAGCATGGTATGGTCTACATGTGAAAGAATGAAATCCTTTTGCATATATACATCCTCTTTTCATCTGTTATACATACTTAGCCATTATAACACAAAATGAAACACACAACAATACAGAAAAATTTATCAATTTCCAAAACTTTTTTCTATAGATTCGCGATTATTATTAAAATTTCACATATTTTTAAATCACCTTCGATTTTGACCGAAAATTTCATCCTTTTTGCAAATGCACAAATGTCGGTACTTTGAAAATTTTAACGTTTTGTTGATGCAAAAAATTTATGAATCCACATCGTTTTTCCAAATTTCTCAATACTTTTGCATATAAGTGGAAATTTATGAATAAAAATACATCTCCAATTTTCTTCTGTCACTTCATAAAAAAAGTGAAGAAAACACCTCTACAAAAAGATGTTCCTTCACTTTTTCTATCTTTACTACTTATATGCTACGCTCTTTTGCCATATTCTCAGGCATTCTGCATTTCTTGTGCCATCTGCGCCATAGCTTCTTCTCCCAGATCACAGTTATCAGCTGTCATACTGTAAAACAGATCGCCGTCTTTCCAGGAATAGACTTCCATCACACTTTCCATGACTTCGTCTGTGCCATAAGAAATGATCAGTTCACCGCTTTCTTCTTTTTCTTTGTCCTCTGCTGTCAACTCATAGCCTTCCGGCACAAATTTGTACAGATGACTGCTGTAGCCTTCCGACACTTCTTGCCCTGCATCCGCATAAGGATCGCCGTCCTGTGCAGTAACTACCAACGTTTTACCTTCTTTTTCGTAAGACAGTGTCATCAGCGCATATGGGTCACCTATGTTATTGCCGTTTTCATCCTGCCCGTATATTTCACCAGTGCCGCCATTGACAAATGTAAAGCCATTGGAGAAGGATTCTACGGTTTTCATATCAAATCCCACTTTTTCTTCCGCCTTTTCAAGCTGCGCATAGCTTGTGATATCAACAGTAGTCTGTGCCTCTACGCCGCTGAAATGCACTGCCGCATAACAGGTAACAGATGCAAAACATACCACTGCAACAGCCGCAATTCTTTTTGCTGTAAATAATTTCATGGAAATTCTCTCCTTCCGCTCTCTTGACGCCGCTTCTCTCTTGATGCGTTCCAGCATCATGGGATTTGCATGCAAATGCTCTGTCCGTTTTTCCATAGCATGCTGAATCATTGCGTCCAATTCATCTCTTTTCATAAACCAGTTCCCCCTTCCGCAGTGTGTGTTCCTCTGCCAAAGCCTTCCGCAATCGGCTTTTTGCCGCAAACAATCTGGATTTTACCGTTGCTTCCAAAGAAGATGTGATCTGTGCAATCTCCTTGATGGAAAAATCATTGAAATAATATAGAATCAATGTGGTTCGCTGCTTCTGCCCCAGACTGTCAATGGCGTCATACAGCTTTTCGTACATTGCCCGCTGTTCACTGGGATAACTGTCAAATACCGGCGGCAGACCTTGTACCCCTTCCGCCAGTATTTCTTCCGCAGGCATCAGCTTTTGTTTCTTCTTTGTCTGTTTCCAAGCACATCTGATCAGTATCTTAAAAAACCAAGATGAAAAACAATATGGATTTTGCAGCTTTTCGATTTGCATCAGACAAGTCACAAAAGCCTCTTGGGCAATATCCTCTGCCAGGGGAACTTCCCCACATATCAGGGCAGCAGTGCGCACCGCTTTTTGCTCATAAGCAGCGAAGATTTCGTCAAAGGCGTCTGTGTTTCCCGCCTGCATCTGACGAACCAGTGCTGCCGTTTCTTCTATGGTCAAAGCCAAAGCCTCCTTTTTTCTTTCGTTTGACGCGTCTACTATATAGAGCGAATTGGTGAGAGAAAGGTTTGCTGTTTTTCAAATTTTTTTCGAGAATTTGCAAAAGAGAAAAAGGCAAATCGGAAATGCCCGATTTGCCTTTTTATAATTGTCATTGAAAAAGCTTATTTCCAATATTCCACTGCGGATTTGAACAGTTTCATATCAAATTCGCCAGGTACGTTCTGATACAGACGGTCAGCAATACGTTCAGAATGACCCATCTTACCCAGTACACGACCGTCGGGAGAAAGCAGACCTTCGATGGCGAAGGCAGAGCCGTTGGGGTTGTACTGAATGTCGTTTGTAGGGTTGCCGTTCTGATCTACATACTGTGTGAGGATCTGACCGTTTTCTGCCAGCTGACGCAGCAGTGCTTCATCTGCCAGCAGACGACCTTCGCCGTGGGAAATAGGCACGGTAAAGATATCGCCGGGCTGTACGTTGGACAGCCAAGGAGATTTGTTGGAAGCCACACGAGTGCGAACCAGTTTGGACTGATGTCTGTGGATGGTATTGTATGTCAGTGTCGGGCAGTTTTCATCGGTGTCGATGATTTTGCCGTAAGGCACCAGACCCAGTTTAATCAATGCCTGGAAACCGTTACAGATACCACAAATCAGACCATCTCTGTCTTCCAGCAGTTTTGTGACAGCTTCTTTTACTTCAGGATTTCTGAAGAATGCTGTAATGAACTTACCAGAGCCGTCAGGTTCGTCACCGCCAGAGAAACCACCAGGAATGAAAATCATCTGGCTATCGTTCAGTTTTTTCGCGAATGTTTCTACGGAGTTTGCGATACCAGCTGCGGAAAGGTTGTTGATGACAAAGATTTCCGCTTCTGCACCTGCGCGTTCCATCGCTTTTGCGGAATCATATTCGCAGTTTGTGCCAGGGAATACAGGAATCAGAACCTTGGGTTTTGCAAACTGCAAACGAGGTTTTGCAAAGCTTTCTGCACGATATGTAAATGTAGGCAGTTCTTTTGCTTCTGTTTCGATGTTGCAGGAATAAATGGGTTCCAGCTTGCCTTCGTAAACATCGTACAGGTCAGCCAGTGCGATGGAAACACCGTCTTTTGCGATGGCATTGCCGCCAGTTCTGCCCAGCAGTGTGCCAACTTCGTCTTCGCCGCTCAGTTCCAGCACAAATGCGCCGTAAGCATAACCGAAGATGTCTTCTTTGGTCAGGCCATCTGCGTATGTGAAGCCGATGTCATTACCCATTGCCATTTTCAGCACTGCTTCTGCTACGCCGCCATAAGTAGGTGTGTAAGCTGCGCAAACCTTGCCAGCACGCATCAGGTCGTTCACCTGTGCGAACAGTGCTTTCAGGCTGTCAGCAGTAGGCAGACCGTTTTCATCGTAAACGGGTTTCAGCAGTACTACTTTATGATTTTCTCCTTTGAATTCGGGAGAGATGATATTTGCTACATTTTCTGTTGTTACAGCGAAAGAAACCAGTGTAGGAGGTACGTCGATATGTTCAAAAGTACCGCTCATGGAGTCTTTACCGCCGATGGCAGCGATTTCCAGACCTTTCTGTGCCATAAATGCACCCAGCAGGGCTGCCATGGGTTTACCCCAGCGTTTAGGGTCTTTCATGGGTTTTTCGAAGTATTCCTGGAAGGACAGGTATACATCTTCAAATTTCGCACCTGTTGCGATGAGTTTCGCAACGGATTCCACAACTGCCAGATATGCGCTGTGGTAAGGGCTCTTTTCTGCAATGAAAGGATTGTAGCCCCAAGCCATCAAAGAGCATGTCTTTGCGTCTGCTTTTTCCATGGAAACTTTGTTTACCATAGCCTGAATAGGTGTTCTCTGATTTTTGCCGCCGAAAGGCATCAGGACGGTGCCTGCGCCGATGGTGGAGTCGAAGCGTTCAGACAGACCACGTTTGGAGCAAACGTTCAAATCACCAGCCAGATCCATATAAGCTTCTTTGAAATCGTTTTTGATTTCTTTGTCATAGTTTTCAGGAGCCGCAGGTGTGATGTCGATATGTTTTTCTGCACCGTTGGAGTTCAGGAATTCACGGGAAATGTTAACGATCTTCTTATCGTTCCAGTACATTACCAGATAAGGATTTGCCTTTACTTCCGCTACAACGGTAGCTTCCAGGTTTTCTGCGTAAGCCAGTTCTTTGAAGCGTTCCACATCTTCTGCCGCAACAACAACTGCCATACGTTCCTGAGATTCACTGATTGCCAGTTCTGTGCCGTCCAGACCTTCATATTTCTTAGGAACAGCGTTCAGGTTAATTTCCAGACCATCTGCCAGTTCCCCGATGGCAACGGATACACCGCCGGCACCGAAGTCATTACAGCGTTTGATGAGGCGAGATGCTTCCGCATTACGGAACAATCTCTGGAGTTTTCTTTCTTCGGGAGCGTTACCTTTCTGTACTTCTGCGCCGCAGTTTTCCAGAGATTCCAGTGTATGGGATTTGGAGGAGCCTGTTGCGCCGCCGCAGCCGTCACGACCGGTTCTGCCGCCCAGCAGGATAACGATGTCGCCGTCTTCGGGACGTTCTCTGCGTACATTTTCCGCAGGAGCCGCACCAATAACCGCACCGATTTCCATTCTCTTAGCCACATAGCCATCGTGGTAGATTTCGTCTACCTGACCTGTTGCCAGACCAATCTGGTTGCCGTAAGAGCTGTAACCAGCAGCAGCTGTGGTAACGATTTTTCTCTGAGGCAGTTTGCCCTGGAGTGTTTCAGAAACGGGTGTCAGAGGGTTGCCTGCACCTGTCACACGCATAGCAGCATATACATAGGAACGACCGCTCAGAGGGTCACGGATAGCACCGCCTACGCAAGTTGCAGCGCCGCCGAAAGGTTCAATTTCTGTGGGATGGTTGTGTGTTTCGTTTTTGAACAGCAGCAGCCATTTTTCCACTCTATCTTCCACTTCTACGTCGATTTTGACTGTGCAAGCATTGATTTCTTCGGATTCGTCCAGTTTGTCCAGCTTGCCCTGCTGTTTCAGGAATTTTGCCACGATAGTACCCATATCCATCAGGTTGATGGGTTTTGTTCTGCCGATGGCTTCTCTTGTTTTCAGATATTCGTCATAAGCGCTCTGCAGCAGTGCGTCTTCGAATTTCACGCTGTCGATGGTTGTCAGGAATGTGGTATGACGGCAGTGATCGGACCAGTATGTATCAATCATTTTGATTTCTGTAATGGTAGGATCTCTGTGTTCACTCTGGAAATAAGCCTGACATACTTTGATGTCGTCCAGATCCATTGCCAGACCCTGATCTGCTACAAACTGTGCCAGTGCGGCTTCGTCCATTTCGCAGAAACCATCCAGTGTTGCCACGGAAGTAGGGATATCGTATACCATTTCCAGTGTATCTGCTTCTGCCAGAGCAGCTTCTCTGGATTCCACAGGGTTGATGACATATTTCTTGATAGCTTCCACATCAGCGTCACTCAGATCACCGTACAGCAGGTAAACTTTCGCGCTCTTTACCAGAGGTCTGTCCTGTTTGGAAATGATCTGGATACATTCCGCTGCGGAGTTTGCTCTCTGGTCAAACTGACCGGGCAAAAATTCCACTGCGAATACTTTTGCGCCGTCCTGAGGGATTTCTGTCAGCAGGTCATCCAGCTGAGGTTCGGAAAATACCGTTGTTTTGCAGTTTTCAAACAATTCTTTGTCAATGTGTTCTACGTCGTAACGATTCAAAAGGCGCAGACCTGTCAGACCTTTGATGCCCAGCAGGTTCACCAGATCGGCTCTCAAGCCGTCTGCTTCTGTCTGCAAACCCTGTTTTTTCTCCACATAAATTCTATAAACCATAGATGTTACACCTCCGCCGCAAGGGCTTTTTTACCAATATCTTTCCGATAATATGCGTTTGCAAAACTTACGGTTTTTACCGTTTCATAAGCTTTATCCACAGCTTCTGCCAGTGTGTCAGCCACTTCTGTTACACCCAGCACACGGCCGCCGCCTGTTACCAGTTTGCCGTCTTTGATTTTCGCACCAGCCACGAAGATTCTGCTGGAATCTGCAGGCAGTGTGATTTCGTAGCCTGTTTCATATTTGCCGGGATAGCCTTCGGATGCCATGATAACACAGCAAGCTGCTTTGTTGCTGAATTTTACTTCAGCGTCTGCCAGTGTGCCGTTAGCGATATGCTGCATAATGCTCAGCAGGTCGCTTTCCAGCAAAGGCAGAACTACCTGTGTTTCGGGGTCACCGAAACGGCAGTTATATTCGATGACTTTGGGACCATTGGGTGTCAGCATCAAACCAAAGTACAGGCAGCCTTTGAATGTTCTGCCTTCTTTGTTCATAGCTTCCATAGTAGGCAGGAAGATGGTTTTCATACATTCTTCCGCAACAGCTTCTGTATAGTAAGGGTTGGGCGCTACGGTACCCATACCGCCTGTGTTCAGACCTTTATCACCATCCAGAGCACGTTTATGGTCCATGGAAGAAACCATGGGAATCATGGTTTTGCCGTCTGTGAATGCCAGAACGGAAACTTCGGGGCCTGTCAGGAATTCTTCCACAACGATGTGGTCACCGCTGGCACCAAACACTTTATCTTCCATGATGGTTTTTACGCCGGCTTTTGCCTGTTCTCTTGTTTCAGCGATGATAACGCCTTTGCCCAGTGCCAGACCGTCTGCTTTGATAACAGTAGGAATGGGTGCTGTTTCCAGATAAGCCAGCGCGTCTTCTGCGTTGTCAAAAACTTCGTAAGCCGCTGTGGGGATGTTGTATTTCTTCATGAGATTTTTGGAGAACACTTTGCTGCCTTCCAAAATCGCCGCGTTTTTGTTGGGGCCGAAGCAAGGTACGCCGATGGCTTCCAGTGCGTCAACTGCGCCCAGTACCAGAGGATCGTCAGGAGCTACCACTGCGAAATCAATGGCTTTTTCCTTTGCGAATGCCACAATGCCGTCAATGTCCTTTGCGCCGATATCCACACAGACTGCATCCTGAGCGATACCGCCGTTGCCGGGCAGTGCGTACAGTTCTGTCACATCTTTGTTTTCCTTGATCTTCTTCACGATGGTATGTTCTCTGCCACCGCCGCCTACAACCATAACTTTCATAGATTGATTCCTCCCGTTTTCTCTCTTAGTGATGGAACAGTCTCATGCCGGTAAATGCCATAACCATGCCGAATTTGTTGCAGGTTTCGATGACATTGTCGTCACGAATGGAACCGCCGGGTTCCGCAATATAAGTTACGCCGCTCTTCGCTGCACGTTCGATGTTGTCACCGAAGGGGAAGAACGCGTCACTGCCCAGAGCCACACCTTTGATGGAATCCAGATATGCTCTCTTTTCTTCTTTTGTAAGAGGTTCGGGTTTTTTAGAGAAGAATTTCTGCCATGTGCCTTCTGCCAGAACGTCTTCATAATCGTCAGAGATATAAACATCGATGGTGTTATCTCTGTCAGGTCTGCCAACGGTAGGCAGGAAAGGCAGGTTCAGCACTTTTTCATGCTGACGCAGATGCCATACGTCCGCTTTGCTGCCAGCCAGTCTGGTGCAGTGGATTCTGGACTGCTGACCTGCGCCAACGCCGATTGCCTGACCGTCTTTTGCAAAACATACGGAGTTGGACTGTGTATATTTCAGTGTGATCAGGGCGATGATCAGGTCGCGTTTTGCTGCATCGGGCAGTTCTTTGTTTTCTGTCACGATGTTGTTCAGCAGTTCTTCGTCGATTTTGAAATCGTTTCTGCCCTGTTCAAATGTGATGCCGTAAACCTGTTTTCTTTCCTGTTTTTCAGGTACATAGTTCGGGTCGATTTTTACGATGTTGTAGCTGCCTTTGCGTTTGCTTTTCAGGATTTCCAGTGCTTCGGGTGTGTAGCCGGGAGCGATGATACCGTCAGAAACTTCTCTTTTCAAAAGACGAGCAGTTACTTCGTCACAAACATCGCTGAGGGCAACCCAGTCACCAAAGGAGCACATTCTGTCTGTGCCTCTTGCTCTTGCATAAGCCAGCGCGATGGGAGAATCATCCAGACCTTCAATATCGTCTACAAAGCAAGCTTTTTTCAGTTCCGCGCTCATAGGTACGCCGACTGCTGCGGAAGTGGGGCTTACATGTTTAAAGGAGGTTGCCGCAGGCATGCCCAGGGCTTCCTTCAGTTCTTTCACCAGCTGCCAGCTGTTGAACGCGTCCAAAAAGTTGATATAACCCGGTTTGCCGTTGAGAATTTCAATGGGCAAATCACTGCCGTCCGCCATAAAGATTTTTGCCGGTTTCTGGTTGGGGTTACAACCATATTTCAATTCAAATTCTTTCATACCGCTTCTCTCCTTCTAAATTTTCAAACCTTCAATTCTGCCTGGATTTCGCCGTCATGCCACCGCTGCAAAATGGGCTGGATGGTATAAGCCACCAATTCTTCCACCTGAGAGGCACATCTGCCGATATAACGCTTGGGGTCCAGTTCCGCATAGATTTCCTCTTCTGTCAGAGGGAATGCGGGATCGTCCACAATACGCTGAATCAGGTCGTTGGCGCCGCCTTCCAGTTTCACTTTTGCTGCTGCCCCATGGGAATGGGTGCGCAGACGTTCGTGAAGTTCCTGTCTGTTGCCGCCTTTTTTCACAGACTGCATCAGAATGTTTTCTGTTGCCATAAAAGGCAGTTTTTCCATGACACGGCGGTTTACAACCTTATCATAGACCACAATGCCGCCGGTCACGTTAATATAGATATTTAAAATGGCATCTACTGCCAGAAACGCTTCCGCAATGGAAATACGTTTATTTGCTGAGTCATCCAGAGTACGTTCAAACCACTGGGTTCCTGCTGTCAGTGCCGGATTCAGAGAATCTACAATGACATATCTTGCCAGTGCGGAAATACGCTCACTGCGCATGGGATTGCGCTTATAAGGCATTGCGGAAGAACCGATCTGATTCTTTTCAAAAGGCTCCTCCATTTCCTCAAAGGACTGCAAAATACGCATGTCATTGGAGAATTTATATGCGCTCTGGGCAAAGCCGGACAGAACAGAGAGGAAATAAGCGTCAACTTTTCTGGAATAAGTCTGACCGGAAACGGGAACCACGCCGGGGAATCCCATTTCGTCAGCAATCATGGTTTCCATTTTCTTGATTTTTTCCTCATCGCCGTCAAAAAGCTCCATAAAGCTTGCCTGTGTACCTGTAGTGCCTTTGGAACCCAAAAGCAGCAGCTTGTCCAGACGATGCTCCAGTTCCAGCACATCCTGAGAAAGTTCATACATCCACAGAGCCGCACGTTTGCCCACGGTAGTCAGCTGTGCAGGCTGCAAGTGTGTATATGCAAGGCAAGGCATGTCCTTATATTCCATAGCGAAATCAGACAGGTTTTTCAGCACTTGCGCCGCTTTCTTCAGAATGATTTCGGAAGCCTTCCGCAGAATGATGATGTCTGTATTATCCCCTACATAACAGCTGGTTGCGCCCAGATGGATGATAGGTTCCGCTGCGGGACACTGTTTCCCGAAAGCATAAACATGGCTCATAACGTCATGGCGAACGATGCGTTCTCTTTCTTCCGCCACTTCGTAATTGACGTCGTCTTTGAACGCCTCCATCTGTGCAATCTGTTCATCTGTAATATCCAAACCCAATGCTTTTTCTGCCTTAGCCAGTGCGATCCAAAGTCTGCGCCATGTGCGGAATTTGAACTGTTCAGAAAATACTTCCTGCATTTCCTTGCTGGCATAACGGGTAGAAAAAGGTGAAATATAAATTTCCTTGTTTTCGTGCATCCTGTACTCCTCTTTTGATTTATTTGTTTTTGTTGATCATTCTGTTTTCCACAGCGCCTGTTTCCAAGTCGATGTAGCGAACATAAATGGAGATTTTGTTCTGTTCATTCAGGTTTTCCCAGATTTCATTCAGGAATGTGTCAATGTCATCGGGGATTGCCACACGTTCGGGTTCACCCTGGAATGTAGGCAGGGGGTTGCCGTCGCAAGCATAAGTATGGATGAAGTGACCCAAACCTGCTGTTGCAGCATAGGAGAAGGTGTAGCGGTTGCATGCGCTGCCTTCTGCGTCTGCGCTTTTCAGGATACTCATTTTATATGCGAAATCTTTTTCCCCAAATGTGAGCATACCGCTGATTCTAGGGGTAAAGTTGGGTGCGTCAGGTTCAAATTCTCTTGTTTCCAGCGCTTCTTCGAATGTTTTACCGTCTTTGATGAAGTCATAAACGGTGTCTGTCTGGTCGCCGTTTGTCACGATCAGTTTGTTTTCCCATTTTTTGATGGGAGAATAAATGATCAAAGAAGGATCTTCCACTTTAGAAACATCAAAGGGTTCGATGATGACTTCGTCGCCTTTTTCGATGAACACACGGTTACGGCTGTTTTCGCTGCGACCCATGATGAAGTAAGCCACTGCTGCTTTTTTGGCATCTGCTGTTTTGCCGATGACAATGCCTCTGCCTACATAAGCGTTATCTTTCACCAGTGTAGCCATAGAATCTTTTCTGTAAATATCCATGAAAATTATCTTCCTTTCTGCAATTCTTTGGAAACCTGCTCTGTGGCACGGGGCAGCAGAATCCATTCCGCTTCCTCCATGACACGGCGCTGGAGCACTTCCGGTGTATCTCCGTCTTTGACCTCAACGGCTTTCTGCATGAGAATTTCGCCGCCGTCGGGGATTTCATTGACATAATGCACCGTTGCCCCTGTTACCTTCACCCCATAAGCCAAAGCCGCTTCGTGGACTTTCAGACCATAATACCCTTTTCCACAGAAAGAAGGGATCAAAGAGGGGTGGATATTGATAATCCGCTTAGGGAAAGCGGAAGTAAAGTTTTCACTGAGAATGGACATGAAGCCTGCCAGAACAATGAGTTCAATGCCGTATTCTTTCAGGACTTCTTTGACCTTTTCTTCATAAGCCAGCTGGGAATCAAATTCCTTTCTGACAACCACAACGGAAGGAATGTTGTTTTCTGCCGCTCTTGTCAGGGCATAAGCCTTATGGTTGCTGGCAAGTACCAAGGCGATTTCGCCGCTTTGCAGGATGCCGCTTTTCTGAGCATCGATCAATGCCTGCAAATTGGTGCCGCCGCCGGAAACAAAAACTGCTATTTTTGTTTTCAGCATATCACCACGCCCTCCTCGGAAGGAATGATTTCGCCCATGATGTAAGCGTCTTCACCGTTTGCTTTCAGGATTTCCAGTGCTTTTTCAGCGTCTGCTTTGGCAACCACAACGCTCATGCCAACGCCCATGTTGAATGTGTTGAACATGTCACGTTCGGGAATGTTGCCTTTTTCTGCCAACAGTTTGAAGATGGGAGGAATACGTAGTGCGCTCTTGTCAATTTTCGCACCGAATCCCTTGGGGATGCTTCTGGGAATGTTTTCATAGAAGCCGCCGCCTGTGATATGAGAAACTGCTTTTACTTTCACTTCTTCGAACAGTGCCAGCATAGGTTTTACATAGATTTTTGTAGGTGCCAGCAATGTTTCGCCCAGGGATTTACCGCCCAGTTCTGCCAGAGGTGTTTTGATGTCTGCATTTTCCACATCAAATACACGGCGAACCAGAGAGAAACCGTTGGAGTGTACGCCGCTGGAAGGCAGTGCGATGACAACGTCGCCAGCTTCCATGGTTTTGTTGTCCAGGATTTTATCTTTGTCTACAACGCCTACTGCAAAACCAGCCAGATCGTATTCGTCTTCGGGGTAGAAACCAGGCATTTCTGCTGTTTCACCGCCGATCAAAGCAGCGCCGGACTGTACGCAGCCTTCTGCTACACCGGAAACGATGGCAGCTACTTTTTCAGGGAAGTTTTTGCCTACGGCAATATAGTCCAGGAAGAACAGAGGTTTTGCGCCGCAGCAAATGATGTCGTTGACACACATAGCTACACAGTCGATACCTACTGTATCATGTTTGTCCATCAAAAACGCCAGTTTCAGTTTTGTACCAACGCCGTCAGTACCGCTTACCAGTACAGGTTTTGTGATGCCTGTCAGATCCATTTCAAACAGACCGCCGAAACCGCCGATATCGGACATTGCACCTGCTGTTACGGTTCTTGCAATGTGTTTTTTCATCAGTTCCACTGCCTGATACCCAGCGGTAATATCCACACCTGCAGCTTTATAGCTTTCACTTTGACTTTTCATGATTGTTGCTCCTTTCGCTCAGCTTGCCTTCAAATCTGTTCTTGCACGTTTCTGTAGGAACTTCTGTGGGATAATTCCCATCAAAGCAGGCGGCACAATATCCGCAGCCCTTGGGCGTACCCATGAGCATGCCCAGATGGTCCAGATTCAGATAGCCGATGCTGTCTGCACCAATGATATCCCGAATCTCGTCCATGGTATGATTCACCGCAATGAGGTTTTCTTGGGAATCCACATCTGTTCCGTAATAACAAGGGAATAAAAACGGCGGTGCAGAAGAACGGACATGGACTTCTTTTGCCCCCGCTTCCCGCAGCAGTTTGACGATTCTTGCGGAGGTGGTGCCTCTGACAATGGAGTCGTCCACCATAACCACACGTTTTCCCCTGATGGTTTCTGATATTACATTCAACTTGATCTTCACTTTATCCTCTCTCGCCTTTTGTCCCGGCGCGATAAAGGTACGACCGATATATTTGTTTTTGATAAATCCCATGCCGTAAGGAATACCAGACTGTCTGGCATATCCAATGGCTGCGTCGATACCGGAATCCGGCACACCAATGACAACATCCGCCTGTACGGGATGTTCCATGGCAAGACAGGCACCTGCCGTTACTCTGGCATGATGCACGCTAACGCCGTCGATTCTGGAATCGGGTCTGGAAAAATAAATATGTTCAAAAATACACAAATGCTTCTCTGCTTCACCCATATGGTCGGAAATGGTACGGATTTCATCGTCGTCAAAGACCACGATTTCCCCAGGTTCTACATCCCGCACAAAGGCTGCGCTGACTGCATCCAAGGCGCATGTTTCAGAAGCAATGACGTAAGTCCCTTCTTTTGTGACACCATAGCAGAGAGGATGGAATCCATGAGGATCTCTTGCCGCAATCATTTTGGTGGCAGACATGACCACCAGAGAGTAAGCCCCCTTGATGCGATACATTGCCTGATTGACCGCCTCCTCAATGGAAGGCGCTTTCAGCCGTTCCTTGGTGATGATGTAGGAAATGACTTCTGTATCGCTGGTGGTGTGGAAAATGGAACCTTCCAGCTCCAGTTCCCGCCGCAGCTCAAAGGAATTGACCAGATTGCCGTTATGTGCCAGAGCCATCGCGCCTTTCACATGGTTCACAACAATGGGCTGGGCATTGATTCTGCCACCGCCGCCAGTTGTGCCGTAGCGCACATGACCTACTGCCATGTTCCCTTCCCCCAGATGCTCCATCACCGCTGGGGTAAACACATCATTGACCAGACCGCCGTCCTTATGATATGTGAACACGCCCTTGTCGTTGACTACAATCCCACAGCTTTCCTGTCCCCGATGCTGCAGGGCAAACAAACCGTAATATGCCGTAGATGCAACGGATGTTTTCTCCTTGGCATATACACCAAAAACGCCGCATTCTTCATGGATCTTATTCATTTTTCCAGCTCCTTGTTCCGCCTGTCTTTTCTGACAGGGGTTCTTTTGTATCTGTGTTTATTTCGTATGTATGGTATCAGTGGTTGTATTTTGCTTCCACTGCTTTGTTCTTTTCCAGTACTTTTGCTGCTGCTTCTGCTCTGGCTGCATCCAGTTTTGCTGCCAGTTCTGCGTCAGATGCACCCAGTACCTGAATTGCCAGCAGAGCCGCATTTTCTGCGCCGTCAATGGCTACAGTTGCAACGGGAATACCGCCGGGCATCTGTACGGTAGAAAGCAGTGCATCCAGACCGTCCAGTGTAGAGGATTTTACAGGAATGCCGATCACAGGCAATGTTGTGTTGGCTGCAATGGCGCCTGCCAGATGAGCTGCCTTGCCTGCTGCCGCGATGATGGCACCAAAGCCGTTTGCTCTTGCCTGCTGTGCAAACTCTTTTGCTTCTACAGGTGTTCTATGTGCAGAATATACATGCACTTCATAAGGCACACCAAATTTGTCCAGTGTTGTCATTGCCTTTTCCAATACAGGAAGATCACTGTCGCTGCCCATTACAATACCGATTTTTTTCATGGATAAACCTCCTCAAAAATAATACAAATTCCTTTTGCAGACGCAAAAAAGGACAGTCCGATTCCTTGGCGGAAACAGGACTGCCCAGACGGTCGACAAAAAGCAGCACGCTTTCCTTCTTTTCTCCTCATTGACAGCAAAAAAGCGATATTTCCATGCATCAAAAACACCGCCGACCACCATCATGCAGAAGAAACAGACCGAAGAAATTCTGTTAAGCCCGGCATTTATAAAAATATCCGCCAGGCAGTACTGCACTGCTTAGAAAAAATTCCGATTTTCTGCTCCCCTGTGGTCTCCCACCAATCCGTCAGTTACAGAAAACCGCTTTATTTGACAAGTTCAGTCTAACACATTTTCCAATTTCCTGTCAATGAAGGGGGAAGAATTTTCTCGGAAAGAAATGCTTGACAGAGCCAAATCCCTATGATATACTACTGACAATTTGTAAAGAAATATATAACAACCATGCAGACAGAAGAAAGGAGAGAAATACATTGAACTACATTTTATCCAATGCAAACGTATTTATGCAGGGCGAATTTGTAAAATCCAACGTATTTGTCAACAATGGTATCATTACCGATATTTCTTCCGCCGCACCCACAAAAGGCAGCGTTGTTTTCGATTTGGAAGGTTTCGCTATCTTTCCCGGTTTCATTGATGTTCATACGCATCTGAGAGAACCGGGATTTTTTTATAAAGAGACCATCCGTACCGGTACACAGGCGGCAGCACACGGCGGTTACACCACCATTTGCGCGATGCCAAACCTGAATCCAGTGCCCGATTGTGCCGAAACACTGGCACCTCAGCTGGAAGCCATCGAAAAAACCGCTTTGATTGAAGTCCTGCCTTATGGTGCCATCACTTATGGTGAAAAAGGCGAAGCTCTTGCGGATTTTGATGCACTGGCACCTCATGTTTGTGCCTTTTCCGATGATGGACGAGGTGTACAAAGTGACGAAATGATGCGCCAGGCCATGAAAAAAATCAAACAACTTGACAAAATGGTAGCCGCACACTGCGAAGTCAACGAACTGCTCAATGGCGGCTATATTCATGCAGGCGAATATTGTGCGCAGCACGGACACAAAGGTATCTGCTCCGAAAGTGAATGGAAGCAGATTGAGCGCGACATCGCTTTGGTAAGAGAAACCGGATGCGACTATCACGTCTGCCACATCTCCACCAAAGAAGGTGTGGAACTGATCCGTCAGGCGAAAAAAGAAGGGCTTCCCGTTTCCTGCGAAACAGGTCCTCATTATCTGGTACTGACTGATATGGACTTGCAGGAGGACGGCAGATTCAAAATGAATCCCCCTCTGCGCAGCAAAGCAGATCAGGATGCCCTCATCGCAGGCATTCTGGACGGCACCATCGACATGATCGCCACCGACCATGCACCCCACTCCGCTGAGGAAAAAAGCAAAGGTCTGGAAAAGAGCATGATGGGTATTGTCGGACTGGAAACAGCCTTCCCCATTTTGTACACCAATCTGGTGAAAAAAGGAGTTCTTACCTTAAATATGCTCATCGATTTGATGCACACAAATCCGTCCAAACGTTTTGGCATCGGCACACCTCTTGCTGTTGGCATGCCTGCCAACCTGACTGTGTACGATCTGAACGAAGCATACACCATTGACCCTGCGGAGTTCTGCTCCATGGGCAAAAGCACACCTTTCACCGGCTGGGAAGTATCTGGCAGATGTAAACTGACCATGTACAAAGGGATTCCTGTATGGGAAGAAAATCTGGACAGCCGGAAAACAACCATATTATAATAAATTCAGGTAACTAGGAAATTTTATATATATAATTCTTAAGGAGGAATTACAATATGCCAAAGAGAACTGACCTCAAAAAAATTCTGATTATCGGCTCCGGCCCCATCGTGATCGGACAGGCTGCCGAATTTGACTATGCAGGCACACAGGCTTGCCTTGCGCTGAAAGAAGAAGGCTACGAAGTTGTGCTGGTAAACTCCAACCCCGCTACCATCATGACAGACACAACCATTGCAGACAAGGTTTACATGGAACCCCTGACACTGGAATATGTTGCAAAAATCCTGCGTTATGAACGTCCCGACGCTATCGTTCCCGGTATCGGCGGTCAGACAGGTCTGAATCTGGCAATGCAGCTGGAAAAGAAAGGCGTTCTGAGAGAATGCCAGGTTGAACTGCTGGGCACAAGCTGCGACAGTATCGAACGCGCTGAAGACAGAGAACTGTTCAAAGAACTCTGCCAGGAAATCGGCGAACCCGTAATTCCTTCCATCATCACATACTCCGTTGAAGAAGCCATCGACGCTGCAAAAGAAATCGGCTACCCCGTTGTACTGCGTCCCGCATTCACACTGGGCGGCACAGGCGGCGGTTTTGCAAACAACGAAACCGAACTGGTTGAAATCATGGAAAACGCTCTGAAACTTTCCCCCGTACACCAGGTACTGGTAGAAAAGAGTGTAAAAGGCTACAAAGAAATCGAATTCGAAGTTATGCGTGACGGCACAGACCACGCCATCACCATCTGCGGTATGGAAAACATCGACCCCGTTGGCGTACACACAGGTGACTCCATCGTTGTGGCTCCTATCCTGACACTGAGCGATGCAGACTTCAACATGCTGCGTGACAGTGCTCTGAAAATCATCCGCGCTCTGAAAATCGAAGGTGGTTGTAACGTACAGTTTGCACTGGACCCCAACTCCTCCAAATACTATCTGATCGAAGTTAACCCTCGTGTATCTCGTTCTTCCGCACTGGCATCCAAAGCAAGCGGTTACCCCATCGCACGTGTAACAGCTAAAATCGCTGTTGGTATGACACTGGATGAAATCAAGATTTCCGAAACAAACGCAAACTTCGAACCCGCACTGGACTACATTGTAGCAAAAATGCCTCGTTTCCCCTTCGACAAATTTGCTACAGCAGCAAACACACTGGGCACACAGATGAAAGCAACTGGCGAAGTTATGGGTATCGGCAGAACCATCGAAGAATGCCTGCTCAAATCCATTCGCTCTCTGGAAATCGGTGTTTGCCACCTGTACATGGACAAATTTGACAACACACCTAACGAAGAACTGCTGGACTACATCGCTAAGAGCCCCGATGACAGAATCTATGCCATCGCACAGCTGATCCGCAACGGTGTATCTCTGGACGATATCTTCGAAGCAACTAAGATCACAAAATACTTCCTGGAAGTAATGAAAAACATCGTTGACTACGAAACAGTACTGGCTGAAAACGTTGGCAACGTTGAAATCCTGGCAAAAGCGAAGAAAATGGGCTTCTCCGATAAATTCATCGCAAAACTGTGGAACTGGAAAGAAGTTGAAGTATTCAACCTGAGAAAAGAACAGAAAATGTTCCCCGTTTACAAAATGATCGAAACAAGCGGCTGCGGCGGCTACATCCCTTACTTCTACTCCACATACGAAGAAGGCAACGAATCCCGCCTGAGCGACAAGAAGAAAATCATCGTACTGGGTTCCGGTCCTATCCGTATCGGTCAGGGTGTCGAATTCGACTACTCCACAGTACATGCTGTAACAACCATCAAACAGTATGGTTATGAATCCATCATCATCAACAACAACCCTGAAACTGTATCCACAGACTACACAACCAGCGACAAGCTGTACTTCGAACCTCTGACAACAGAAGACGTTATGAACATCGTAGAACTGGAACAGCCTCTGGGCGTTATCGCTTCCCTGGGCGGTCAGACAGCTATCAACCTTGCACAGCCTTTGATGGAACGCGGCGTAAAAATCATCGGTACAGACGTTGCTGCTATCGAAAGAGCAGAAAACAGAGATTCCTTTGAAAAAATCATGGAAGAACTGCACATCCCTCAGCCTAAGGGTCAGGCAGTTACAAACATCGAAGACGGCGTAAAAGCAGCAGAAGAAATCGGCTATCCCGTACTGGTTCGCCCCAGCTACGTTCTGGGCGGTCGTGCAATGCAGATCGTTGCCAACGAAGAATCCCTGCGCACATACCTGAAAACAGCCGTTAAAATCAACGAAGACCAGCCTGTACTGGTTGACAAATATATCGAAGGCAAAGAACTGGAAGTAGACGCAGTATGCGACGGTTACGATGTATTCGTTCCCGGTATCATGGAACATGTAGAAAGAACTGGCGTACACTCCGGTGACTCCATCAGCGTATACCCTACATTCAGCGTATCCGCAAAAGCAAAAGGCACCATCCTGGAATACACCAAGAAACTGGGTCTGGGCATCGGTATCCGCGGTCTGTTCAACATCCAGTTCATCGTGGACAAAAACGATGATGTATACGTAATCGAAGTGAACCCTCGTTCCTCCAGAACAGTACCTTTCCTGTCCAAAGCAACAGGTTACTCTCTGGCAGACATCGCAACACTGGTAATTCTGGGCAAGACTCTGAAAGAACAGGGCATCTTCGGCATCTACCCCGACGAAAAGAACAGATGGTATGTAAAAGTTCCCGCATTCTCCTTCTCCAAACTGCACGGTATGGACACTTACCTGTCCCCCGAAATGAAATCCACAGGGGAAGCAATCGGTTACGACAACAAACTGAACCGCGCCCTGTATAAAGCTCTGCAGGCTTCCGGCATGAACATCCTGAACTACGGTACCGTATTTGCTACCATCGCAGACAAAGATAAAGAAGAAGCACTGCCTCTGATCCGTCGTTTCTACGAACTGGGCTTCAACATCGAAGCAACAAAAGGCACAGCTGACTTCCTGAAAGAACATGGCATCCGCACAAGAGTAAGAGCAAAAATCAGCGACGGCAGCGATGAAATCATCGAATCCATCCGTCACGGCTATGTAAGCTATGTCATCAACACCAGAGACATCAACGACATGCAGAACAGCGATGGCTGGGAAATCCGTCAGTGCGCTGTAGAAAACAACGTAACCATGTTCACAGCACTGGATACTGTTCGTGTTCTGCTGGATGTTCTGGAAGAAACAACACTTTGCATCTCTACCATCGACGCATAATCTAGGAGGTACGTCGTGAAGCAGTCTATCTTTACTGTAAAAAGCAATCAGCATCTGACCGACACAGTATTGAAAATGGTTTTGGCAGGGGATACCTCTGCCATCACCGCTTCCGGTCAGTTCGTGAATATCAAACTGGACGGTTTTTTCCTGCGTCGTCCCATTTCCGTATGTGACTACAACGAAAAAACTCTGACCATCCTTTACAAAGTGGTGGGCAAAGGCACACAGTACCTTTCCACACTGGCAGCCGGCAAACAGCTGGACATCCTGACAGGTCTTGGCAACGGCTATGACACCAGCAAAAGCGGTATGCGCCCCTTGCTCATCGGCGGCGGCGTAGGGGTTCCTCCCATGTACCGTCTGGCAAAAAATCTGCTGGAAGAAGGCAAAAAACCCGAAGTGATTCTGGGCTTCAACACCAAAGCGGAAGCCTTCTATATCGACGAATTCCGTGCCCTTGGCGTACCCGTTCATGTGGCAACAGCAGACGGCTCTCTAGGCACAAAAGGCTTTGTCACAGACGTTGTGAAAACACTGAAAGACTACACTTATTTCTACACCTGCGGTCCCGAACCCATGCTGAAAGCTCTGTCCGATGTGACAGAAACCAGCGGCCAGCTCAGCTTTGAAGAACGCATGGGCTGCGGCTTCGGCGCATGCATGGGCTGCAGCTGTGAAACAAAATACGGCAACAAACGTATCTGCAAAGACGGTCCTGTACTGGAAAAGGAGGAAATCAAGTGGTAAACACAAAAGTAACACTCAGCGGCATTACGCTGGATAACCCCGTGATTCCCGCCAGCGGTACTTTCGGCTATGGCTACGAATTTGCGGAACTGTATGATATCAACATTCTGGGTTCCTTCTCTTTCAAAGGAACAACCAGAGAACCTCGTTTCGGCAACCCTACACCCCGTATTGCGGAATGTACCGCAGGGCTTATCAACTCCGTAGGGCTTCAGAACCCCGGCATTGACAAAGTCATTTCCGAAGAACTGCCTAAAATGCGCAAGTGCTTCCATAAACCTGTCATTGCCAACATCAGCGGTTTTTCCGTTGACGAATATGCTTACTGCTGCGAACGCATCGACAAAGAAGACCAGGTTGGCATCATCGAAGTCAATGTCAGCTGCCCCAACGTACATCACGGCGGCATGGCATTCGGCACCAGCCCCGAAGCAGCGGCAGAAGTGACCAGAGCCGTAAAGGCAGTGACCACAAAACCCGTTTACATCAAACTGAGCCCCAATGTAACAGACATTGCGGCTGTTGCAAAAGCATGTGAAGAAGCAGGCGCAGACGGCATCAGCCTCATCAACACCATGATGGGCATGCGCATTGACCTGAAAACAAAACGTCCCGTTATCGCGAACAAAATGGGCGGTTTCTCCGGCAGTGCCATCTTCCCTGTGGCTGTCCGCATGGTATATCAGGTAGCGGAAGCTGTAAACATCCCCGTCATCGGTATGGGCGGTGTTTCCTCCGCAGAAGACGTCATCGAAATGATGCTGGCAGGCGCTACTGCCGTACAGGTAGGCGCAGCCAATCTGGTAGACCCCTTCGCATGCAAAAACATCATCGAAGACCTGCCCCGCGTTATGGAGCAGTATGGTATCAAAGATCTGAATGAAATCATTGGAGGTGCTCACAAATGAACAGAGATGTCATCATCGCTTGTGACTTCAACAGCAAAGAAGACCTGTATGCCTTTCTGGATCGCTTCACAGAAGAAAAACCCTTCCTGAAAATCGGTATGGAACTGTTCTATGCGGAAGGTCCTGAAATCGTAAGAGAAATCAAGGCAAGAGGCCATAAAATCTTTCTGGATCTGAAGCTGCACGATATTCCCAACACTGTAAAAAAAGCTATGGCAGTCCTGTCCCGTCTGGATGTTGACATGTGCAACGTACATGCCGGCGGCACCATCGCTATGATGGAAGCAGGTCTGGAAGGTCTGACACGCCCCGACGGCACACGTCCCCTGCTCATTGCCGTTACACAGCTCACATCCACCAGCGAAGAACGTATGCAGAACGATCTGCTCATCGACAAACCTCTGGATGAAGTTGTTATGCACTATGCAGCAAACGCAAAAATCGCAGGTCTGGACGGCGTTGTTTGCTCCCCTCTGGAAGCAGGCAAAGTAAAAGACGTCTGCGGCAAAGACTTTTTGACAGTAACCCCCGGCGTACGTTTTGCCGATGGGGATAAAGGGGATCAGGTAAGAATCACCACCCCTGCAAAAGCAAGAGAAATCGGTTCTGACTACATCGTTGTAGGCAGACCTATCACACAGGCAGAGGACCCCGTCGCTGCTTATAGAAGATGTGTTTCTGAATTTTTAGGAGGCGAAAAGTAATATGACAAACATGAAAAAACAGATTGCAAAAGACCTGTTATCCATCGGCGCTGTTTTCCTGCGTCCCGAAGAACCTTTCACCTGGGCAAGCGGCATCAAAAGCCCCATTTACTGCGATAACCGTCTGACACTGACAGCACCTGAAGTGCGTACTCGCGTAGAAAACGCACTGGCAGAAACCATCAAAGCAGAATATCCCGACTGTGAAGTCCTCATGGGCACCAGCACAGCAGGTATCGCTCACGCTGCAATCGTTGGTCACATCATGGGTCTGCCTATGGGTTATGTACGTTCCGGCCACAAAGACCACGGCAGACACAACCAGATCGAAGGCAAACTGGAAAAAGGTCAGAAAGTTGTTGTTGTGGAAGACCTGATCTCCACAGCAGGCAGCGCCATCGAAGTTGTAAACGTACTGCGTGAAGCAGGTGCAGACGTACTGGGTATCGTAAGCATCTTCACTTACGGCATGCAGAAAGGTCTGGATCGTCTGGCAGAAGCAAATGTAAAAAATGTCAGCCTGTCCAACTTCGACGCTGTTGCTGAAGTAGCTGCTGAAGAAGGCTACATCAAAGAATCTGACATCGCGAGACTGATCGCTTTCCGCAACAATCCCAGTGATGAAAGCTGGAGGACTGATGTGAAATGAGAAATCTGATCGATATTACTGACCTGACTGTACAGGAAATCGACGAATTGATTGCCACCGCATGTGACATCATCGCCAATCCCGATAAATACTGCGACGCTTGCCGCAGAAAAAAACTGGCTACCCTCTTTTTTGAACCCTCTACCAGAACCCGCCTGAGCTTTGAAGCGGCTATGCTGGAACTGGGCGGCAGTGTGCTGGGCTTTTCCGAAGCAAACAGCAGCTCTGCATCCAAAGGGGAAAGCGTTGCGGATACCGTACGTGTGGTAGGCTGCTATGCAGATATCATCGCTATGCGTCATCCCAAAGAAGGGGCACCTATGGTGGCTTCCATGCACTCTCCCGTGCCCATCATCAATGCTGGTGACGGCGGTCATAACCACCCCACACAGACACTGACAGACCTGCTGACCATCCACAGAGAAAAAGGTCATTTTGATAACCTGACTGTTGGTCTGTGCGGCGACCTGAAATTCGGCCGTACCGTACATTCCCTGATTCATGCCCTGTCCCGTTACACAGGCATCCACTTCGTGCTGATTTCTCCCGAAGAACTGAGCCTGCCTTCTTACATCATTCACGATGTACTGGAGAAAAAAGGCATGTCCTACGAAGAAACACAGGATCTGGAAGCAGTTATGCCCAAACTGGACATTCTGTACATGACAAGAGTACAGCGGGAACGTTTCTTCAACGAAGCGGACTACATTCGTTTGAAAGACAGCTATATCCTGACACTGGACAAGCTGAAAAACGCCAAAGAGGATCTTTGCATCCTGCATCCCCTGCCCCGTGTCAACGAAATCGCCACCAGTGTGGATAACGACAGCCGTGCTTGCTACTTCAAACAGGCACACAACGGCAAATATATCCGTATGGCACTGATTCTGAAATTACTGGGGGTGGAAGTGTAATGCATATCGACGAAATCCAAAACGGCATTGTCATTGACCATATCAAAGCCGGCAAAGGCATGGAACTGTATCATTTCCTGCATCTGGATGAACTGGACTGCTCCGTTGCCATCCTGCGCAATGTAAACAGCCAGAAAATGGGCAAGAAAGACATCATCAAGATCGACAGCGTGCTGAACATGGATCTGGGTGTACTGGGCTACATGGACCCCAACATGACCATCAGCATCATTCAGGACGGCAAACGCGTGAAAAAATTCCATCCTGAACTGCCCGAACAGATTACAAACGTTATTTTCTGCAAAAATCCCCGCTGCATCACTACAGTGGAACAGGAAATCGACCATATCTTTAAGCTGACAGACAGAGAAAAAGGTACTTACCGCTGCCTGTACTGCGAAAGCGAAGCAAAAAAATAAGATACAACTGTATCTTTTGAAAAAAGACCACTCCTTTTAGGAGCATCTTCATAAGAAAACAAGGAAAGCTGAAATCCTCTTAATACAAAGGATTCCAGCTTTCTTATTTTTTGAAATTTGATTCAAAATGTTTTCTTAAGGGGAAGTTACTTTTGGAGTGGTCTTTTTGATTTCTATACAATCTGTACGTTTTCCATCTCTGATTTTGTAACATCACGCCATAGACGAGCAGAATCAAAATGTCCTACAATAGAAATATGTTGAGATATTATGACTGGGTTGCCAAACATATGAAAAAGGAGGGGCTTCTATGAAAAAAATATTTTTGATATCTTCTATACTGTCTATGTCCATATTGCTTTTTCCAACCACTGGTTCTGCCGCAGAAACGCCACAGGCATCTATGCCCATCTCCGCCAAATTCAGAACTTCCATCCTGTTTCCCATGAGCGAACCAGTTACCTTAGCGCCCATTACCATCAGCGAAACGACGCCAAGCAGTTTTACTGACTATTCGGAATATACCTTCGCTGTCAGTCACGAACCTTTTGATTATGCAGCTCCCGAAGGCACTGCTCACCAGGACACCTTTCAAAACCGGCTTTCCTTTGTGGTGGAAGGTGAACAAACGCTGACTGCAGATGGTGTCACCCTTACTTATTGGACAGAAAATGATAATCTGGTCGTAAAAATTCACAAAAGTGATCCAGACAAACTAGAATCTTTTACGCTGGCAGACCTTTCTTTGCAGCAAAACCCACAAAAAAAAGCCATCCTGCAGGAACACCATCTTTATGTGGCATTTTCTGATTCCGTCCCGGATGACAGGCTGGAGCAGGAAATGCAGGTTTTGAAAGAAGATTTCATCGTTCTGGAACAATTTTATCCTAACGCTCAAATTGATTCCCAGCAGATTTGTCTTTCCCTCAACACCAACACCCTCACCGTCAACGGCATTGAAAAATCTGTTCGGGTATCTCCCTATGTTTCTGAAAATGGGTACGTCATGCTGCCGCTTCGTGAACTGGCAACGGCACTGCCCAATCTGGGAGTCGCATGGGACAAGGAAAGAAATACAGCATGTCTCTATACAGCAGACCGCTGGCATGATCTTCTGGCAGAAATTCCTCTGGGCAGCCAAACAGCGTCTTTCCACGGACAAACTCTTGCGCTGCGTGAACCTGCCACGGAAAAAGATGGGAGAACCTTCCTTTCCCTGCGAGATGCGGCAAACATCTGCGGTATACGCAACAGCGAAATCACTTGGGATGCCGAAACACAAACCGTACGCATTGACAAAGATTTTATCACCTATACATAAACAGATATTAAATCCCGCTTCATAAGAAAATAAATATAGCCGGAATCCTTGCAACCTAAAGGATTCCGGCTATGTTATTTTTACAAAAATCGTTTTCTTCGAAAGGCAACTGCCGCAATTCCCCTTAAGAGATCAAAGAAAAGAAAAACAATGTTTTCTTAAGGAGAAGTTGGTTCATTCCGGCTGTTTTTTTATTTCTGTTAAATACAAGTCAATTTTGTATACACCACACAGTTCCCTCTGTAAGCCCCTGTGAGGTCTTTTTCTTTATCAGAAAGTAATTGCTCACCCGATACAAAAAATGCGTTTTTAGCCACAAAAACAGGGAAATACGGGTCTATTCTCGTTACTTCGCCAATTTCAGTGTGAAAAGGAAGGTGCTGCCTTCTCCCAACTTGCTTTTTACTGCCACAGTTTCTCCATGAGCCTGAATGAATTCCCGCACAATGGAAAGTCCCAGCCCTGCACCTGTCTTATCTTTATTTCTGGTAGCATCGGCTTTGTAAAATCTGTCAAAGATATATTTCTGGTCTTCCTCACTGATACCAGAGCCATGATCTTTCACAGAAACCAGTATCTTGTTCTTTCCGGAAAATGTGGTTTCCACCTCAATAACACCGCCTTCTTTGGAGAACTTCACAGCGTTGTTCATAAGGTTATGGAGTACACGGGAAATCTTGTCCTGATCCGCATGGACCATAGTTTCTTTAGCTGCAAAGGAAACTTCAATGCGCATGCCCTTTTCTTCCATCTGAGGTTCCAGCACTGCACAGTTTTCCCGGATAATCTCATTCAGGTCAAAGTCTGTTTCTTCCAGCACGATTTTGCTGTCCTGGGCGCGGCTCATATCTACAATGCCCTCTGCCAATCTACTGAGTCGCTGGCTTTCTTCCAGCACAATCCGCAGATAACGTTCCTGTTTTTCCGGTGGAATGGTGCCGTCCAGCATGGCTGTCAAAAATCCTTGGATGCTGGTCAGCGGTGACCGCAAATCATGGGATACATTGGCAATAAATGCCCGTCTGGATTTTTCGATGTTGTCCAGACTTTCCGCCATGTGGTTAAAGCTTTCCGCCAGCTGTCCCATTTCATCTTCACTTTGTATCTCTACTCGTTTTTCAAAATTCCCGCCGGCAATTTCCTTTGCCGCCCGGTTCATGTCCATCAAAGGCTCTGTCATTTTCCGGGATGTAACCAGACTCACCAGTGCTGTCAACAGGAATGCCAGAAGCAAGCAGAATACACCAGCTCGGTACATTTCATTCAGAGAAACTTTAATTTCCGGCATAGAACGGCACATGAAAATACCAGAAAGTTGTCCTTCAGAAAGGGGATAGCCCACAATGAGCATGGGTGTGCCGAAAATAGAGGAAGATCCTGTTTCCAGAGAAACAACATTTCCCTCCTGAATGCCTTCCACCAGTTCATCATAAGCCAATACATGCCCCAGCAGACTGCTGTCCATACCGGGAGATGCCAGAACGATAACGCCTTCTTTATTGACCAGAAGCACGCCTGCGCCCATATAGTCCTCCAGCACCTGCATTTCATAAGCCAGATTATTGATGTTCCCCGTATTATAGGCTTTATTGATGGCACCAGCGATTTTCTCGCCCTGTTCGATCAATTCCTGTTTTGTTTCAGACATATAATGGTTGGTATAGATCACCGAAAGCATACCACCCATCAATATGACGCAAAAGCTAATGGTTGCCATATATAATAAAAATTGCTTGATTACAATGGATTTTTTAAACATAAACATTCCTCCGAAAAGAAAACATCAGAAAAACATCCCAAAAAACAAAATTCATGTTATAATAAAATAGGAATGTTTTTACAAAAGACTTCCTCATTATGAAGAAAGGAGTGGCAGATGTTTCTGCCGTATGTACCATGACCAATCAACGACCCAATCCACCTAGAAAGAATATCAAACTGGCAGACCTTGTTCTGTTCGCTGTTGCCATTTTTCTGATCTTTATGACACCCTGGGGCAACACAAACAGTTATCATCGTCTGATGCTGTTTTTGTATGTAGTTTGTGTTCTGCTTCGTTTCAGCAATATCCGCAAACAGAAAATGCGGGAATTTGAGCACAAGCGCAAAATGGAAGAACGTGCTGCCATGCAGCAGGCTGCTGAACAGCTTCCTGCAGGTCACACAGCAGAAGCCGCTCCTGGCGATGCGCTGCCTGCACAGTCTGCACCTGTGCTTCCAGAAAACACTGCTGAAGAAAATCAGACAGAACCCAAAAATGAATAAAATACTGAATATGTAAGGAATCAGCCGCCCAAACAGCGGCTGATTTTTTTATGTATTCCTCTTTACTTGGGACCAAATTTGTAACCAACACTCCAAACAGTGCGAATGCCCCATTCATCGTCCTGATTGAGCTTTTCACGGATTCGTTTTACGTGAACATCTACGGTACGGGTATCTCCGGCGTATTCATAGCCCCAGATACGGTCTAACAGCTGTTCTCTGGTAAACACCCGTTTGGGATTGGACGCCAGAAAATGAAGGAGTTCAAATTCCTTGGGCGGGAAATCCACACTTTTTCCATGATAAGTTACTGTGTAATTGGACAGATTGATTTCCAGATTTGGATAACGCAGCACCTGTCCGTCATCTTCCTCTTCTTTTGCACTGCCGGCTTCATAGCGGCGGAGTACCGCCTTTACTCTTGCCACCAGTTCTTTGGCATCGAAGGGTTTGACGATATAATCATCTGCTCCCAGTTCCAGCCCCAGCACTTTATCAAATGTTTCCCCTTTTGCTGTCAGCATAATGATGGGAACTTTGCTTGTTTTCCGCACTTCCGCACAGACCTGATAGCCGTCCATGCCCGGCAGCATCAAATCCAGCAGAATCAAATCCGGCTCATAAGTTGTCACTGCTTCCAACGCCTTTTTGCCGTCGTAAACCTCCTGTGTATCATAACCATCTTTCATCAGATACAGAGAAATCAACTCTGCAATATGCTGATCGTCGTCTACTACCAGAATTTTCTGTTTCTCACTCACGGCATTCATCTCCTTTTATACCCTCGCCTTTTACTTCAGTTCTACAACCGTTACGCCGGCATCCCCTTCCCCGAAAGTACCGGGACGCTGACTTTTCACATGAGGATTGGTACGCAGATATTTCTGCACGCCGGCACGAAGGGCGCCGGTGCCTTTCCCATGGATGATGATGATCTGTTTCAAACCAGACAAATACGCATCATCAATATATTTATCAATATTTACGATAGCTTCATCTACCAGCTGACCGCGGCAGTCAATTTCCGCAGAAATAAACTGGCTCTTTTTCGCCTTTGCCCGCACATTGGTCTGTCTGGGCTTCTGTTCTTTGGGCTGTGGTGTATCATCCAGCATCAGTTCTGCCAGAGGCACTTTCACCTTCATGATACCCATCTGCACCATAACGTCTTTATTCTTATCCGGCGCGGAAAGAGCCACGCCATTCTGGTCGAAGGAAATGACATAAACTCTGTCCCCTGCCTGCAATTTTTCGGGCGGCTTGTGGGTAGGTTTCACCTTTTTGGACTTGAGGAAGTCCTCCTGCACGGAAGACAGCTTTTCTTTCAGCTTGGCTCTGTTTTCCAGTGCCTTCTGCTGGTTTTTCTGCTTTGCTTCCCGGTTCATTTCCTTGATGATACTGTCGGCTTCTTCTTTTGCCTGGGCATAAATCTGTTTTGCTTCTTCCCTTGCCTTTTGGAGAATCTTTTCTTTCTGTTCTCTTGTTTTCTCCTTCTGGCGTTCCACTTCTTTTTTCAGGCTTTCCGCTTCTCTGCGGTACTGTTCCGCACGTTCCTGCTCGAAAGCCACGCTTTTCTTGCTGATTTCCAGGTCTGTGATAACGTCTTCAAAACGGGCTTCGTCATGGGAAATGAATTCTCTTGCGCTGTCAATGATATAATCCTGCAAGCCCAAACGCTTGGAAATGGCAAACGCGTTACTTTTCCCGGGAATCCCGATGAGCAGACGATAGGTAGGACGCAGTGTTTCCACATCAAATTCACAGCAGGCATTTTCCACCCCTTCTGTGGACAGGGCATATACCTTCAATTCGCTGTAATGGGTGGTAACTGCGGTACGAATCTTCCGGTCATGGAGATAAGAAATGATTGCCATAGCCAGTGCCGCACCTTCTGTAGGGTCTGTACCTGCACCTAATTCGTCGAAAAGTACCAGAGAACTGTCTGTCACATCTTCCAGAATCTTGACGATATTTGTCATGTGGGCGGAGAAAGTACTCAGGCTCTGCTCAATGCTCTGTTCATCCCCAATATCCGCAAAAACTTCGTCGAACACTGCCAGCTGGGAATGGTCGTTAGCAGGAATATGCAGCCCTGCCTGCCCCATCAAAGAAAACAAGCCCAATGTTTTCAGCGCAACGGTTTTACCACCGGTGTTGGGACCGGTAATGAGCAGTGTGGTAAATTCTTTGCCCAGATAAATATTGATGGGCACGACAGTTTTCTTATCCAACAGAGGATGTCTGCCTTTCTGGATATTCACATAGCCTTTTGTATTGAACAAAGGCTGTGTACCATCCATGGACAAGGAAAGCTGTGCTTTTGCGAAAATAAAGTCCAGCTGTGTCAGCAGTTCCAAGTTTGCGCTGAGCTGTGCTTCATTCTGAATGACCATAATAGACAGGCTGGTGAGGATTTTTTCAATTTCCTCCCGTTCTTTCGCCTGCAATTCTTTGATTTTGTTGTTCAGCTGTACCACGCTCAAAGGCTCCATGAATACAGTGGAACCTGTATTGGACTGGTCATGTACCATACCGGGAAACACACTGCGGTATTCGCTCTTGACAGGCACACAATATCTGTCATTTCTGATGGTGATGACAAAATCCTGGAGCATATTCCGATAAGCGGAAGAAGAAATAACCCCATTCAGATGATCTTTCACCCTGTCATTGGAAATCTTGATTTCCTTACGGACGCTTTTCAGTCCTGCGCTGGCATCGTCAGCAATTTCTGTTTCGGACACAATACATCTGGTGATTTCGTTTTCCAGATTGGGAATCAGTGTCAGCAATTCAAAATATTCGTCCAGACGTTCATACGTTTCCGCTTTGTTTTCATTTTTCGCGTAATTCTTCGCCTTGCGGCAAACATAGAGAAATTCCCCGATGTGCATCAATTCGGGAATGGACAGAGTCCCGCCCATTTCTGCCCGTTTCAGCTGGGGACGGATTTCCCGAAAACCGCCGAAAGAAGGGCTGCCTTTGCGCAGCACCATGCTCACTGCTTCGGTGGTTTCCTGCTGACGCAGCACGATTTCCGACATGGAAACAGAAGGCTGCAAGTGGTGTGCCATTTCCTTTGCCATAGGGGAAACGGCAAATCCCGCCAGCATATTTATGATTTTATCGTATTCCAAAATACGCAATGCTTTTTCGTTCATTCCATTACCTCAATCTATACTATGCCCCTCTTGGGACTGTTTTCTGACATACAAATAAGGCAGCTTACCGCCGCTTATTTTGTTATTATACCATCGGATCAGCCAAAATACATCGGCTTTTCCGAGAAATTCACAGAAATGTTACATTTCCGCCGAAACAAAAATGGAAGAATCCACCGCTTTGGCAGAATCAGGGGCATCTTCATAAGAAAACAAAGAAAGCGGAAATCCTTGTCACCCAGAGAATTTCCACTTTCTTATTTTTACTAATATTTAATCTGTTATGTTTTCTTCTGAAGACAGCCGTCGCACTTCCCCTTAAGAAATCAAAGAAACGAAAAACCAATGTTTTCTTAAGCGGAAGTTGCTTCTTCCGTCTAATTTCTCTTTTTGGGGAATTATTTCCAGAATTCGAATTCCATATCGTAAATACGAACGGTATCGCCTTCCTGAATGCCTTTTTCCTCCAAAGCTTCGATGATGCCTTTTTCTTTCAGATAACGCTGGAAGAAAGCGAAGCCCTTTTCTGTATCGATATTGGTGTAACCAATCATCTTTTCGACGCCAACACCTCTTACCACATACACACCATCTTCGACTTCGATGGTGAAAGGTTCCTGATCCACTGCCACTTCGTCGTATTCTTCATATTCTTCTTCGAATACGATGTCTTCAGGATAGTTTTTCAGGATTTCCGCTACTTTTGTCAGCAGTTCATCCAGACCTTTGTTGGTTGCCGCAGAAATGGGGAATACTTCAAAGCCTTCTTTTTCATAGGCTTCTTTCAGGCGTTCCACATTTTCTTCGGAACCGGGAATGTCTGTTTTGTTTGCTGCGATAACCTGAGGGCGTTTCATCAGTTCGGGATTGTATGCTTCCAGTTCCTGATTGATCTTACGCACGTTTTCCACAGGGTCGTCACCTTCCACACCAGCAGCGTCTACCACATGGATAAACACTTTGGTACGTTCCACATGACGCAGGAAAGCGTGTCCAAGACCAACGCCTTCGCTGGCACCTTCTACCAGACCAGGAATATCCGCCAGCACGAAGGAATCGCCGTATCTGCCTTCTACCACGCCCAGATTGGGAGCCAGTGTGGTAAAGTGATAGTTCGCGATTTTAGGGTTTGCGTTTGTTACCATGGACAGCAGTGTGGATTTACCAACATTGGGGAAACCAATCAAACCAACGTCTGCAATGAGTTTCAGTTCCAGAATCACGTCATATTCTTTTGCTACTCTGCCGGGTTCCGCATAACGGGGTGCCTGTCTGGTGGGAGTTGCGAAGTGCTGATTGCCCTTGCCGCCTTTACCGCCGTGAATCAGGATTTTTTCTTCCCCGTGTTTGGTAATATCCGCCATGATCTTACCGCTTTCCGCTTCACGGATAACCGTACCAACAGGCACTTTGATGACAACGCTTTCGCCGTCTTTACCAAAACAGTTGCGTTTGCCGCCGTCCTGACCGTTGCCTGCTTTGAACATTCTCTTATAACGGAAGTCCATGAGGGTACCCATGCTTTCGTCCCCTACAAAAATAACGTCGCCGCCTCTGCCGCCATCGCCGCCATCAGGGCCGCCGTGGGTAATATATTTCGCACGGAAGAAAGAAACCATACCATTGCCGCCGTTGCCGCCTTTTACATGAATCTTGACTCTATCTACAAACATATTCTCACCTCGTATCCTTTCTCTTTCTTTCAAAACCTCTTTCGTCAGAAGCAAACTGTTTTGCTTTTCACGAAAAAGGCTTCAAATGATATCATTTGAAGCCTTCAACATTCTTATTCAGCGATTTCAACAGGGTATACGGAAACCTGTTTTTTATCTCTGCCTTTTCTTTCATATTTTACACGACCGTCAACCAAAGCGAACAGTGTATCGTTGCCGCCTTTGCCTACGTTCACACCGGGATGGATTTTAGTACCACGCTGTGTGTATAAAATATTGCCTGCCAGTACAAACTGACCGTCTGCACGTTTTGCACCCAATCTCTTAGCGTTGGAGTCACGACCGTTCTTTGTGGAACCGCCGCCTTTGTGGTGCGCGAAGAACTGAAGGTTCAATCTGAACATACTTACACCTCCTCAATTTTCAAAGTAAGATACTTGTTATATTCCGTTTCAATGCCGGACAACCCGAGCCACAATGTCTGCAAAAGCAGCTGTACCCGTTCGTCCTCCATTCCCTCTAAAGGGAACACAACTTTGAGATAACCGCCTTTTTTCTCATCGGCTTCTGCCTGAAAGGGCACGTCCGTAAACTGCTCTATGGCATTGACCGTATTGAGAGAAAGTATGGTAACTGCCGCACAGACGATATCTTCCCCATGGGGCGCATAGCCTGCGTGACCGGAAATCTCAAATGCACAGATTTTATTCTCTTTCTGATAAAGCTTTGCTTGAATCATAATTAGATGGATTTAATCTGCAGTTTTGTGAAAGGCTGTCTGTGGCCGTTTTTCTTGTGGAAACCTTTTTTGGGTTTGTATTTGTAAACGACTACTTTTTTAGCTTTGCCGTCACCGATTACGGATGCTGTAACTGCTGCGCCTTCAACGTAGGGAGCGCCAACTTTTACATCGCCGTCTTTCGCCAGTACCAGAACTTTGTCGAAAGTATATTCCTGACCTGCTTCAACACCCAGTTTTTCTACTGTGATGATATCGCCTTCTGCTACTTTGTACTGCTTACCACCAGTTTCAATAATTGCGTACATGTGAACACCTCCTCGCAATTTACTCGCTGGATACGGTAACCGAAGCCTTTCTTCGGTTTTCCAGAACCTCTCCATGCGGCTGACATACTTCATTATAGTATCACAGGGTTTTCAGCCTGTCAACACTTTTATTCCAATTTTTTGCCTTGTTTTACAGCAAAATATCGCTCTTCCTGACCCAGTTTCCGCAGCACGGACAAAAGTGCGGCAAGACCATCTCTGGTCAGGCATTTTTTGCCGTTTCTTGTCATTTCATAGGCGATGGAAAGGCAGTCCTCTGCCCGTTCCAGACTGCCGTTGGCGGCATACATCCGTCCAATACGGTCACAAAGCTTGCCATAAGCTTCTGTTTCCCTGCCTTTGGCAGTTCCTAACAGCAAAGCCCGATCCAAAAGGGTATTCGCTTCTTTCTGATTTCCCTGTGCAATATGAGAAGCCGCTGTTTTCAGAAGCAAACGGGCAAAATTCTCTGTTTCCCCTTCCATCATACGGGTTGCCAGCGCCAATTCACTGAAACATTCCGCCGCATCTTTATGGCGTCCACTGTCTGCCAGCAGTCTGCCTGTGCGTTCCAATCTGCGCTGATACTGTTTTCCTCTGGGCAGCTGGAGTTCACGGAACAGCCGTATATAAGGCAGGTACATGCCCACTGCTTTTTCTTTTTCGCCCATGGCAAAATAGCAGTCGCCGATTTCCGCCAGCAGTTCACAGTAATCCTTTGTTTTCACGCTGTCATATTCTTCGATGTAATTCTTGGCATTGGTGAGCTTTTGCAGACCTTTCAGGTATTCTCCCGCTGTCAGATACCATTCACCTAATCTGCGGCAAGCCTGGGCGTATTCCATGCCTTCCGCCGCCTGTTCTGCCGCCTGATACCAGAAAAATGCCTGATCCCGATTGCCTGTACGCATCTGCAAATCTCCCAATGAAATGGCATTGCGCACAGCTTCTTTATCTAAAGACTGCGCCTGTTCGCCCCGCTGTGCCAGCATTTCCGTAAAAAGGTCTTTTGCCTTCTGGAGCCGCCGTCTTTCTTCCATTTTTGCCTGACGTTCCGCTCCGGCATAAGGCAGTTTCCCTTTGTTTGCCAGCAAATCATACTGCTGATGGCGTTTTGCGAATTTTTCCGTCAATCCGCCGCCGGCACGACTGAGTTTTTCCACAGCTTCTTTCCGATAAGCTTCCGCCTTTTTCTCATTACCCATAGCAAGATAACAAACGGCAATAGCCAGCAATGTTTCCGCCGCACGCTGCTTGTCTTCCGCTGTTTCTTCATAGTTTGCGTCATTGAGCGCCAGATAATGCTGGACTGCCACGGCATAATCGCCTTTGCGCACACAAACTTCTGCCAGATATTCCAGCGTTTTCAAATATCTTGGATTGTCCTCATCCAGCATTTCTTTCTGGATGGCAGCGCTTTCTGTCAAAATCTGAATGGCTTCATCATATTGTTTCTCTCTTGCCAGAATCTCACCCAGTTTCGCCAAACCAATGGCGTATTCAGGATGGTTTTTGCTGAAATGCTTTTCCAACAGTTCTATGGCTTCCCGGCAAAGGGCTGCCGCCGCCTGCCCTTCTCCCGCTTTCTGCTTCACGTCAGCCAAAAGCTGCAAACCACCCACCAGATCACGGTCTGTGCCTGTTTCCGCTTCTCTGCGGATATACAGGGCCTCCTGCAGGTATTCCGCCGCCGCTTCATAAGCGCCTTTGGCTGTAAAAAGACCTGCGATCTGCTCCAATGTGTCCGCATACAAAGGGTCCATTCTGCCAACAGTATCCCGACGAATGAGCAGAGCTTTTTCGTATGCTGCAAGAGCATCTGTATCCCGTCCTATTTTTTCGTAAAGTCTGCCTCTGCTCATATAGCATACAGCCACCTGCGGGTGGGACTCTCCCAAAGCCGCTTCTTTCCGCCGCAGAGCTTCCGCATTGGCTTCCAGCGCCTTTTCCATTTCATTCATGCCGCTGTAATCCGCACTCATGTTATTCAGGGTATCCGCATAAAACAAGTGGTCGCTTCCCAGCAATTCCTGTACCAGCCGCAGCACTTCCTCATGGCACTGCAAGGACTTCGCGAACATCCCTGCCTTACAGCACAATATGCCCAGACTATTCAGGCTGTTGATGTAATCCAGATGGCTGTCCTGCATCATCTTCCGGCGCATCTGCACCGCTTTTTCACAGTATTCTACTGCCAGTTCGTTCCAGCCTGCTTTCTCGCAGACCTCCGCCAAAGATAATGTCCAGATCATATAACAGAAGCTTTCTTCTACCCCTGCTTTTTCCATGAAGTCCAGCGCCTTTTCATAAGAAGAAATGGAACGTCTGTAATTGCCGCCGCCATCATAAGCCGCACCCAGAGAAGCGAAAATGTCTGCCATATCTTCTTTGGAAAAATCCGCAGAACGTCTTGCCCGTTCCAAAGCCTGCTGATGATACTCCACAGCCTTTTCGTACTGCTGAAGGTCTTCTTCCGTATTACCCAAATGGAACAGGCTGTAAATGGTATCGGGATGATCTTTCCCCAGTTTGGCTTCCCGAATCTTCAGCACCTCGCCATGGAATCTGCGGGCTTTTTCCCCTTCTCCCATGTTGTTGTAAGCAATGGCAAGGTTATTCACCGTATCCGCATAGGACAGGCTTTCACCGGAACAATCCCGTTTCAGTATTGCCGCTTTCTTGTAATATTCCACCGCCTTGGCATACATACCCATGGTGTCGAAGATAACCCCCAGATTATGCATATCCGATGCGTATTCCATGGTATTGGCGTCGTCATTTTCCAGATATTTCTGCAAAATATTTTTGCCCAGTATCAATGCTTTTTTATATTCACCGGCTCCATAGGCCGCCTGCAGTTCCCGCCGCAGTTTACGGACTTCCGCAAAATAAAATCCCATTTTCATACCTCCCCTGCTTCCACAAGCGCCATGGCTTCCCGAATGGTGTCCCATCGGTAGCCTTTCCGCTGCAAAAAGCCGTAAAGCCGTTGTTTTTCTTTCTCATCCAATTCCAGATTGCCCCGTGTTTTTTTCCGTATCCAACGGGCAGCGTCTTCCGCCTCGTTGAAATCTGTTTCTGCCAGCACTTCTTCGGCGATTTTCTCGGAAATGCCTTTCTGCCGCAGTTCCATTTTCAGGGCATAAGCTCCCTTTGGTTTCAGCCGCAGACGTTCTTTCACAAAGCTTTTGGCATAGGCCTTGTCGTCGCAATATCCATAACGACAAAGAAAGTCCATGACCTTTTCAATGACCTGGGGCGCAAATTCCTTTTCTGTCAGCTTCCGCCGCAGTTCCGCCTCCGTCCGCATCTTATAGCCCAGATAATGGAGGGCTGTATCCTGTGCCTGTATATAAATCAAATTATCTTGAATGATGTCAAAGGTTTCCTGTGGGATAGGCTCCCCTTCCCGCAGTTTAAAATACAGCACATCCTGTGCAATGAGGGAAAAAGCAAATTCCCCATCAATAAAAATATTTCGTTTCGCAGGATCTTTTTTCTGCGGAATGATGGCTGTCACCAGCATGGCATTCTCTCCTTGCTCTGATTTCATATCTTATTAGTATACTACAAATGACAGGAAAATGCCAAGGTGTTCCGTCTATAAAAAAAGCCCTCTGTTTTCACAGAGGGGCTTTGATGTGTTCTTATACGAAAAGATATTTCAATATAAATGCGATTGCCAGTACATACATGAGCCAATGTACTTTCTTTTCTCTTACTTTGCCGGAAACAAGCTGAATCAGCACATAAGAGATGACACCCAGGGCGATACCTTCGGAAATGGAATACATGAAAGGCATCACGATCATGGCAACGAAAGCAGGGATGGCTTCGCTCATATCATCGAAATCAATGCGGAATACTGTTGTGATCATCATAAACCCAACGACTACCAGCGCAGGCGCTGTGGCAAAAGAAGGAATCGCCAGGAAAATGGGAGAAAGGAACAGTGCTACCGCAAACAGCAGACCAGTTACCACAGAAGTCAGACCGGTTCTGCCCCCTGCCATAACGCCGGAGGAGCTTTCTACATAAGTGCTGACTGTGGATGTACCCAGAACCGCACCCAAGCTTGTACCAACCGCGTCGGCCATCAGCGCGCCGCGGATACGAGGCAGTCTGCCCTTTTCATCCAGCATGTCCGCTTTGGAAGCAACACCGATGAGGGTTCCCATGGTGTCAAACAGGTCTACAAACAGGAATGACAGCATAACCGTAATGAAATTCAATCCAAGCAGACCAGAGAAGTCCATCTGCATCAATGTAGGTTTCAGAGAAGGGATACCAAAACCGCTGGAGAAATCAGGCAGTACGGAATACATTCCAAGTTCTGGATTGGGCTGATAAATACCAGCCACCTGCAGCAGGATACCCAGCAGCCATGTGCACAGGATACCCAGCAAAATGCCGCCAGGCACTTTTTTAATCATAAAAGCAACAGTCAGGATAATCCCACCGAATGCCAGCAGTGCGCCAATGCCTTCAGACCAGAATCTGCCATCAGCCAGGGCTGCTTTGAAGGGGTAAATGGCTACCAGTGTGGAACCGTCCACCACCAGTTTAGAGTTCTGGAAGCCGATGAAAGCGATAAACAACCCAATACCGCAGGTAATGCCGGCTTTCAGGGACATGGGGATACAGTTAAAGATGGCTTCACGCACATTTGTCAGGGAAAGTATGATGAAAATAATCCCTTCCACAAATACTGCTGCCAGTGCCACATGCCATGTAAAGCCCATCTGCCCTACAACTGTGTAGGCAAAGAATGCGTTCAAACCCATACCGGGTGCCAGTGCAAAGGGGTAATTGGAAAAGGCAGCCATCATCAGTGTTGCCAAACAGGATGCCAGCGCTGTTGCAGTGAATACTGCGCCGCTGTCCATGCCTGCTGATGACAATACAGACGGGTTTACCGCAAGGATATACGCCATTGTCATAAATGTGGTGATCCCTGCCAATACTTCCGTTTTTACATTGGTATGGTTCTTTGAAAGATGAAACGTTCTCTCCAACAGACCATTCATTGGTAAAATCCTCCTTTTTCTTCTTTACTTAAGAGTTTATTTGCATTATCAGCGTATTAAATTTTTCTAGTCCTGTCAATGATTTTCTTAATGAAATCTTAACGTTTTGCGAAAAAATACAATTTTTTGTTTCCATCCACACCGGACAAATAGCCTTGACAAAAAAACACCAGCATTCTAAGATGAAAAGAAAAAACACCTTCAGGAGGTCATTATGCAGAAAAAACAAACCAAAATTGCCGGCATTCTTCTGGTGCTGTGCTGTGTTCTGGCGCTCATCGTCTTTTTCCAGACCAGACCGGACACCGCTGCCGGCGAAAAACACATCACCATTTCTGTCGTCCATAGTGACAGCAGCAAAAGCACATTTTCCTACGACACGGACGCGGAATATCTCGGGGAAGCGCTGACAGAGCAAAATCTTGCGGAAGGTACAGAGGGGCCTTACGGCATGTTTATCACCACCGTTGACGGAGAAACTGCGGACGACAGCAAAGAACAGTGGTGGTGCATCACAAAAGGCGGAGAAATGGTCAATACCGGCGCAGACCAGACTCCCATTCAGGATCAGGACCAGTTTGAACTGACACTGAAGGAAGGCTATTGATTTGGCAAAGCAAAACGCCCGTGAACTGGCAATCCTCGGTCTGTTCACCGCCATACTGTTTCTGGGACAAGTCTTTCTGGCAGTCCTGCCCAATATCGAAGTGGTGAGCCTGCTCATCATCCTCTATACCCTCACATGCGGCAGAAAGGTTTTTCTGGTCATATACGCCTTTGTGCTGCTGGAAGGCTTCTGCTACGGCTTTGGGATATGGTGGTTCAGCTATCTCTACATCTGGAGCATACTGGCGCTGCTGGCACATATTTTCCGAAAAAACAGCTCTATCCTTTTCTGGAGCATCCTTTCGGGGTTCTTCGGTCTGGCTTTCGGCGCCCTCTGCGCCCTGCCTTATCTTGCTGCCGGCGGTATCGGCGCTGCCATTGCTTATTGGACATCAGGTCTGCTCTTTGACGTGACCCACTGCGTCGGCAATTTCGTTGTCTGTCTGGTGTTGTTCCGCCCTCTGCGCAGCCTGCTTGCGTGGCTGTACACGGGACAACATGCTCTCTGAAAACAGGAAGTTTGGATGCTTCCTGTTTTTTTGTGCAAAAACGCCTGACGAATATGGGGTTAACATAAAAAGGCAGTGAGAAGTCTCACTGCCTAAAATATTTTTTGAAATCAATTTATTTTTCCACAATATTCTCGCAGAAATTCATGAGCATGGTTGCCGCTTCGGCTCTGGTGGCTTTGCCCTGTGGCATCAGTGTGCCGTCATCCATACCGCCCATGATACCTGCGTTCACTGCCCAAGCCATGGCAGGTCTTGCGTAGTCAGAAATATTTTCATAATCAGAAAATTCTCTCACTGCCATGCCGCCTTGGGTGGTGTCATAGCCTTTGAACTGGGCATAGCGATACAAAATGGTTGCGAACTGTTCTCTGGTGATGAGATCGCCCACACCATAAGCGCCATTGTCATAGCCTGCCACAATGCCGTTTTCGTTTGCCCAAAGGATCGCGTCTGTGTACCACATATCCCCTTTTACGTCTGTAAAAGTATTGGCTTCTGTGCTTTCCGGCTGTCCTTCCACATTATACAGGACAACAGCCAGCATTTCTCTTGTCAGAGGGGTATTGGGGGCGAAAATATCTTCGCTCATAC